>CAJIBJ010000023.1_pt1 | contig 48301 bp, 44 predicted proteins | sample 9199331 | NCBI WGS metagenome assembly CAJIBJ01 (sample SAMEA7708300, study PRJEB35096) | sediment metagenome | biome: marine neritic benthic zone biome [ENVO:01000025]; feature: sediment [ENVO:00002007]; material: shallow marine sediment [ENVO:03000034] sea grass bed [ENVO_01000059] ... | reverse complement strand
TGTCGCCGAACAGCAGGCCCTCGTATCGCGGCTCGTCCATCAGCCTCGCGAACAGTTGGAAACTGGGCCTGTCGCGACCGTTCGGGCCTTCGTCCAGGTCCGGCCCCCGGCCCAGGGAGGCACAGTGGGCGACGATGACGCGCACGCCGTGATCCAGCGGGCGCCGCAGTCTGAGGGGATTTCCGAAATCTTCGGTATTGCCGCCGTGGACGGCCAGTTCCGCCCCGGCATGCACCAGCAGCGGGATGCCCGCTTCCGCCGCGGCCTCGTAAAACGGGTCGCACAGCGGGGACGCCGGGTCCATGCCCTGCGCTGGCGGCAGCCACTTGACCGCCTTCGCGCCGTCGGTGGCGGCCTGCCGCACGGCTTCGGCGGCATCTTCGCGGTAGGGATGGATCGATGCAATCCAGCCGAAGCGATCAGGCCTGGCGCGGGCGACACGGGCCGCGTAGTCGTTGGGGGTGTGGAAGGCGCTGGCGTCGCGCCGGATTTCGCCGTCCTCGCCGTGAAACCAGTCGAACGACATCAGCAGCAGCTTCAGACCGGCCGGCATGTCGTCCATCAGGCGGTTGATGCGTTCGAGATATTGAAGGTCCGATCGGCCGTCGTCGGCCGTACAACTCGCGTTCAGGTAGAACGCCCGCTGCAGCCATTGCAGTGGGTGCGCCAGGCTTTCCATGTCCGGCGTGACCCACATCCCGGAACCGCTGTCCCCGGTCCCGATCAGGTGCACGTGGCAATCGCGGAAGCGCGCGGGATCGACACCCTCCCAGGCGCGTTGCACCAGGTCATGGTCCCGCAGTCTCGCGGGCAGCGGCTCCTCGAGGCAGGGATTCAGGAAGCCGTCTTCCGGCCAGTAACGCCAGGCCGCGCCGGCCAGCGCAAGGCCGCCGAGTCCGAGCAGGACTTTGCGACGATTCGTTCCGGATTTCCCTGACATGGACGATTACCCCGTTATGATCTTCGCCTGATTATAGAACGTCGTGGCGGGCCGGGATTCTTCGATGGGTGGCGGGAGCCGGAAGCTCCCCGTTGACCGGGATCAAAAAAAGCCCCGGATTAGGGGCTTTCAGGAATTGGTGGAGGCGGCGGGAATCGAACCGACCGCGTCTGCCGAGCGCCAAGCGAAGCGCGAGCACATCACGCGGTCTCCGGGAAGGCGGCATTCGTGATACCTTGGCTCATCGCCGGGTGATCCCCCGACTGCATCAAACAAAAGGGCCTCCCGAAAGGAGGCCCTTCTTGTTTGGTGGAGGCGGCGGGAATCGAACCCGCGTCCGCAAGCACTCCGCCTTCGGCTCTACATGCTTATCCGGTCTATTGATTTAATTGAAGGCTACCCGATCGGCAGGGAAAACCAGCAACGAGCCTGGATGAGTTTTAACGAATCCACACCAGGCGTGCTTCATCGCGATCCCATATGGGGTGACTCCCGTTATCCGGTCGTATGGGCACGAAGCCGGGCGGAAGGCTTTACGCAGGTTTTTAAGCTGCTAAAGCGTAGTTGTCGTCATTGGCAACTAAAGTTTTGCAATCAGTTTTACGAGTTGTTTGCAGCTCGGCATGCACCTCGGGTTTCGCTACCCGCGTCGAATCCAGGTCGCCCCCGGGTCTTTCAGGTACGGTATTCTAACCTCCTGTTCAGACAAAATTCCATGTTAGTTGGTTCCCCGGGGTGTGAAGCGGTAGAATCAGGGTGTAGAAAACAACATGATTCTCAATGTGTTGGACAAAACAGGGAGGTCATTGTCATGAAAAAACGGATCGAGCGGCAGCAGGGATCGGCCGCTTTCACCATCATCATTCTCCTGGTGATCGCCTACGGATTTTTCCTGGGAATCCAGTACGTGCCGATCAAAGTAGAATCCAGCGAGATGGATTCCATCCTGGACGGCCTGCAAGCCTCACAGAAAGCCAATCCGGCCCGGGATGCCGGGTCGGTGTGGGCCAAGGTCAACAATTCGCTCTACATCAACCAGGCGACCGACATGAAACAGCACTTCGATGTCTACGAGCAAAGCGGCAAGGTCGATGTCACGGTCAAGTACGAACGGGAAATCAACATGGGTTTCGGGGTGCGAAAAATCCAGTATGAAAAATCGGTCACCCTGAGGTGAATATTCCCGTGAGGGCGACCCTGGTCAATCGTACTGCCTTTCTCTCTGCAATCGGCACGAAAATCATGAAATGATCTGATTCCGGTCAATGTCCGCCAGGGCCGGCGGGGCTATGCTTTGGCTGCCCATTTCAAGAGCCCTTGCGATGATCGAAATCAGAATTCACGGACGGGGGGGGCAGGGTGGCGTGACGCTGGCCAAGCTGCTGGCCGCAGCGGAGCACCGCGAAGGCAGATCCGTCCAGGCTTTCGGTGTTTATGCGGCGGAACGCTCCGGCGCTCCGGTCCAGGCCTATCTGCGCTGCGACGAGCAGCCCATTCACAATCCGAACCAGATTTACGAGCCGGATCACCTGATCGTCCTGGACCCCACGCTGATATCCCCGGCCATTCTCTCCGGACTGAAACCCGGGGGTTGGATCCTGCTGAACTGTGAAAAGCCCCCGGAGCATTACGCCGGGCAGGATCGGGTGAAGTCGTTCCGGATCGCCACGATCGACGCGACCTCGGTCGCGGTGAAGCACGGTCTGGGTTCGCGTACCGTCCCCATCGTGAACACGGCCCTGGCGGGCGCGGCTGCCCGCCTTCTTGGAATGAATCTCGAATCGGTCATCCAGGCATTCGGTGAGTTCGGATTCCACGGCGGCAACGAAGCTGCCGCGCGGGATGCCTGGGAAGCTCTGCGGATCCAGCAGGAGGAGCCTGCGCCGGGTGAGTTCCACAAGCTGAAAATCTCCCGCGCCCGAGGTAATAGCCTGCTGGACGGCAATAAGGGCGCGGCGCCGGCGATCCGCACGGGCCAATGGGCCAATCAACAGCCGGTCTGGGAAAATGCTACGCCGCCCTGTAATTTCATTTGTCCGGCCGGAAACGACGTCCAGGGATTCCTGGCCGCGCTGAGCGATGAAGACGTCGATGGCGCCCTGGATATCCTGCTGCAGACATCGCCGCTGCCTTCGGTCTGCGGGCGGGTCTGCCCCGGGTTCTGCATGTTGCAGTGCAACCGCTCCGAGCTGGAGGGCCCTGTCAATGTACGTGCTCTCGAACGTTATGCGGGCGACCACGGATCCGTGGATATCCGCCGGCCCGATCGGCGGCCCGAGAAGGTGGCCGTGATCGGCGCCGGTCCCGCCGGCCTGGCCGGAGCCTGGCACCTGGCGCGCCTGGGTTACGGGGTCACGATTTACGAAGCCGGAGATGAGTTGGGCGGCCTGATGCGGACCGGCATACCCGAATACCGCCTGCCGCGGGAGGCGCTGGACCGGGACATCGACCGGATCGTCGAACTTGGCGTCAACACGGTCTTCAATACGCGAGTTGATCATGACGGTCTGCACCGCCTGGCTCACGAATACGACGCCGTGCTCGCCGCCACCGGCCTGCAGCGGTTGACGTCGATCGATCTCGGGGTCGATCTCGGCAGCGGCGAAGGAAAGGTAATGCAGGGCATCGAGTTCCTCGACCTCGCACGGACCCGTTCGGTGAGCGTGGAGGGCGAGGACGTCGTGGTCGTCGGTGGAGGCAATACGGCCATTGACGCGGCCCGCTCCGCCCATCGGATGGGTGCGGGCGACGTCAGGATCATCTACCGGAGAACCCGGGAAGAAATGCCGGCCATACCCGAAGAGGTGGATGACGCCATCGATGAGGGCATCGCGGTGGATTTCCTTTGCTCACCAATCCGCATTACCCGGGACGACGGCAAACGGAGCCTGCTTTGCCAGCGTATGGAACTGGGTGAGCCGGACGACAGCGGCCGGCGGCGCCCGGTGGCCGTGTCCGGCACCGAATTCGAACTGCCCTGCGACCGTGTGATTCTTGCCGTCGGGCAGGCGGCCGACCTGTCCCTGCTGCCCGGCGATGCAGTCCTGTCGAAAGAACAGCCCATCGAATCGGAAGGCGAGGCGCCCGTCTACCCGGCCGGCGACCTGCTGACCAACGAAGGCACGGTCACCGCGGCGATCGGCTGCGGTCGCGACATGGCCCTGATGCTGCACGAACGGTTCAGCGGCGAGCAACTCTACCGCGAGCGGCCGCCCGAGGAGACGGTCGTCCGATCCGACCAGATCCGCCTGCAACACTTTTCACTGCATCACCGCCACGAGGGAACCGTCATCCCCATGGACGGGCGTTGCGACTCCTTCGACGAGGTTCACCAGGGCCTCGAGGATGTGGAGGAAGCGAAACGCTGCCTGAGTTGCGGGGTCTGCAACAGCTGCGACCGGTGCGTGACCTACTGTCCCGACGGCGTGCTGAAGCGGGTCGGCCGGGAAATCGTTTTCGACTATGACTATTGCAAGGGCTGCGGGGTTTGCGTCAGCGAGTGTTCCCGCGCCGTGATTTACATGAAAGCCGGTTAGGGAAGGCGTTGATATGACCATGCAACTCGTAACGGGCAACCACGCGGCCGGGCACACCATGAGCCTGGCGGGTGAAGCCAACCGCAATGCACGCGGCATTGTCTGCGGTATTTATCCGATTACGCCCCAGACGGAAATTGTCGAGTACGTGGCCCGCTTCCCGTTTTCGAATGGTCGTGTCATCCCGGTGGAAAGCGAGCACAGCGCGATGGGCGTGTGCATCGGCGCCTCCATCAACGGCGCGCGCAGCTTCACCGCCAGTTCTGCCAACGGCCTGGCCTACATGGCGGAGAATGTGATGGTCGCCGCCAACTACCGTTTGCCGATCGTGATGGCTGCCGTCAACCGGACGCTTGGGCCGCCATGGAACATCTGGGCGGACCAGGGCGATTCGCTGATGTTGCGGGATTTCGCCTGGGTGCAATTCTACTGCGACTCCAACCAGGACGTGGCGGACACCACGATGCTGGCGTTCCGCCTGGCCGAAGACCCCCGTATCCTGCTGCCGGTCATGGTCTGCATGGACGCCTTCATCGTTTCGCACACTTCGATGGAAGTTGAACTGGCCACACAGGAACAGGCGGACCGCTTCCTTCCGCCCTGCGAAATCCCGCACCGCCTGGATCCCGCCCGCCCGGTCACGGTTGGCGGAATGTGTCTCCCGCAGGACACCCTGACGCACCGCCTGGATCTGGACGAAGCCATGCGCCGGGTTCCGGACGTGCTGGAGGAACACCGCTCGACGTTCCGGGAAGTATTCGGTCGCGAAGTCAGCGGGGCGCTTTCCGCCTACCGCACCGAAGACGCGGAACGGATTTTCGTCGCGTCGGGCACCGTTTCAACCACCCTGAAGGACGTGGTGGATAAAAGGCGTGAACGGGGCGAAAAGATCGGCATGATCCGGGTGAAGATGTTCCGGCCGTTTCCCGCGGCGGATTTCGAGACGCTGTGCGGCGGGGCGGAGAAGATCGGCGTGCTGGACCGTAACTATGCGGCTGGCAGCGGCGGCATTTTCTGGAATGAGATCAGGTCCTGCCTGCAGGGGCGGGGCGGGCCGCTGGTGCAGGGGTACCTGACAGGCGTTGGCGGAGGAGACGTGGTGCCCCGGCTGGTGCACGAAGTGGTGGATGACCTGGGGCAGCGCGAGGTCGCGGAGGCCCCGATCTGGAAAGGAATTGATCGATGAACGTCGCACACTCTGAATTCGAACACGGCGATTGCCTGCTGCGGCCGGGTAATACCAACTGCGGTGGTTGCGGCATGAGCACCGGGCTGACCATGCTGGGGCGGGCGTTGGAAGACGTGGATTACTCACTGGTCATACCGGCCTGCTGCGGCATCGTGACGGCCGGCGCCTTCCCGACGACCTCTTATACCGTTCCCGTGGTGGCTTCCACGTTCGCTTCTGCCCCTGCGTTCGCCAGCGGAGTCGCCGCCGTCAACGACCTGAACCCGGGCGCCGACGGTGATCCTGCCCTCGTCGTCTGCTGGGCCGGGGACGGAGGCACTTACGATATCGGCATCGCGACTCTGTCAGCGGCGGCGGAACGCAACGAGAACTTGATCTACATCTGTTACGACAACGAGATTTACGGCAACACCGGCGGGCAGCGCAGTTCGGCCACCCCGGCGGCAGCGAAGACCACGACGACACCAGGTGGAAAGGGAGAAACCAAGAAGGAGATCATCGAGATCCTGGCCGCGCACCGCATTCCGTACGCGGCTACGTTGTCGATTGCCCATCCCGAAGATTTTCGGGAGAAAATCCACAAGGCTTTGTCGATCAACGGATTTCGCTTCTTCCTGATCCACGCGCCCTGTCCGACCGGCTGGAAGACTGAACCGGCGGAATCCATCGAGCTGGTCAGCCTGGCCGTTCGTAGCGGCGTATTTCCCCTGTACGAGGTGTTCGACGGTGTGGACTACCGGCTGAACGCCGAGCCCGATGGCACGGACCCGGCGGCGTATTACGAAAAACAGCGGAGGTTCAGCGGACAGGAGATCGACCTGCACTCCGTGCAGTGGTCGGCAAGCAGGAAAATCGCAAGGCTGCGCCAGTTGGCTGGCCTGCCGTCTCCCCCTGACTGATCGCCGGGATCAGTCCTGGATCAGGCTGCCGCCCCACATCTGGCAGTTGTCCGGGTCGATTGCGGCCATGGCGTCGCGCAGTTCCTGGTCTTTCTCGGAATAGACGCTCAATGCGGCCAGGCTGTCTTCACGCACCCGCGTTTCACACTCTTCGCGGGTGGCGTTGTCCCAACTGGAGGTCGGGCACTCCTGCGCGAGATTGGCGGCCAGCGCTTTCTCGGCCCTGTCCCATTGGACGATATTGTTGCGGACCTGCGCTCTCAGTTCGCGCTTCTGCGCTTCGCAGTTCGCGGCGGGACATTCGGGTGTGGCCGACGAGCCTATCCCATACCCCGTTCCGATGTAGAATTCCTGGTAGCGGTTGCGAAATCCCGTCATGTGCTTGCCCCGTTTCAATTGCAGGTTGACGCGGGCTTTCCTTTCCGGCTCGACGTACCCGACGGGATTGTGAGTTTCCATGATTTCACCGGTCCACGGATCTATGCGCTCAATGCAAAGCGCCCAGTAGACCGCTCCGGGGCAGTCATTCTTCAGCACGATATCATTCTCATTGAACCGGTCTGAGACGAGGCTCTTTTCCCAAACACGGTAGCTCATGCAGGAAAAATCCACGTCCTCGCCCCGGGCATGATCGGCGGGTGCGAGGAGAAGTACACCGCACAGAGCGAACGGAAGGACTGATTTCATTTTATCGTTCATCGCAGGACTCCCTTTGGGTCCCACTATAACAAATCAGTGGTCTCGATTCCCTTGTCCTGCCTGCGGCTCCCCGGTGTTCAGGCGCTCTCGCGCAACGGCGAATGCGCAGGGATGCTCGAAGGGATATCCGCCAGCCTGGCGACCACATAATCGGCGCCCAGCGACACGGCGGGCACGCCAGTGTAGCCGTCCGGCACCAGGATCACGGGAACCTGCGCCGCCCGGGCGGCGCCGACGTCGGCGCCCGAGTCGCCGATCATCACGGCATCCTCCGGACGGGTTTCCAGCTCTTCCAGGCAGGTCAGCAGGGGCAGGGGGTGCGGCTTCTTCGTGGCGGTGCAGTCGCCTCCCACGATGCTGGCGAAATAGCCGGCGATATCCAGAGCGCTCACGATCTGCCGGGTGACCGAATAGGGCTTGTTGGTGCACAGGCCCTGCCGGATACCGGAGTGGTAGTAATGATCCAGCACCTCGCGCGCATTCGGGACCAGGTGCGTGTTTTCGGTGGCGCAGGCAGTGTAGATTTCCATGAAGCGCGGTACCAGCGCATCCCGCGCCGGCTCATCGAGGGGGGCTCCGGCGGCCCGGAACCCCCTTTCGATCAGCTTGGCGACGCCGGCGCCGATCATCGGCCGGACCTGTTCCACGGTGTGCCCGTGCTGGCCATGTTCAAACAGCACCTGGTTGAGCGCAGTCGTCAGGTCGGGCGCCGATTCGACCAGCGTGCCGTCGAGGTCCCAGACGATCGCCGCGGGATAGGCGCAGTTCTTTCCGGTTTCAGGCGGCGACATTGAGCGCGTTCCTCCAGCCGGGGAAGATCTGGTCGGCGTCTCCCGGGAAACTTTCGAAAGCCCGCGCGAACTCGAGATGCTCCCGGGCGAAGGCCAGCGGATCGGCGCCTTCGCGCCAGCACTGTTCGGCCTGGCGCAACGAGGTGGCCCCGGCTGCCGGTCCGTCGAGGTGTCCGTAGCTGCCGCCTCCGGCAGTCAGGACGAGGTTCGAGTGGCCCAGGTTTTCGAAGAAGCCGGGCAGGCGCAGCGCATTCATTCCGCCGGAAATGATCGGGGTGGTCGGCCGCATGCCTTCCCATTCCTGGTGAAAATAGGGTCCGTCGGCGCTGTCGCGTTCGATCATGTAGGCAATGTTCCGGTCGTCACTCTCACCTTCCATCTTACCGTGGCTCATGGTTCCGACGTGAATGCCGGAAGCGCCCTGCAGGCGCGACATCTTGGCCAGGACGAAGGCGGTGTAACCGCGTTGCGTCTGCGGCGAGGTCACGGCGCCGTGACCGGCGCGGTGGTAGTGCAGGTACTGGCCCGGAAACTGACGCCTGGCCGTCGTGATGGCCGTGGGCCCGGCCACGTATCCATCCACCAGGAAGGCGACGTGATCGGCGTTTTCGGCGAACGTTTCCAAGATGAACTCGCCGCGGGCGATCATTTCGCGATAGTCATCGGCCGTGATGTTGGCGGAGAACAGCTTGGGCTGCCCCGTGTCATCCTGGGCGCGGCGCATGGCGTCGGCGACGGCCGTGATGGTTTCCTTGAGCCGAGCGAACACCTGGTTGCCCTGGGGTTCGTCGTTCTTGATGAAATCGCCGCCCATCCAGAAATCGTACGCCGCCCTGGCGAACGGCTGCGGGCGCAGTCCGAGTTTCGGCTTGATGATGGTGCCGACGATGAAGCCGCCGTCGACCAACGGCCGGCCCAGCACCCGCCACATGTCGGAAATATCGGTCGAGGGCCCGTCGTGGAGCCTCAGGTAGGCCGGCGGCATCCAGAAGTCGTACATCTTGGCGTATTCCACGTCGCCCATGCCCTGGTTGTTGCCGATGGTGAGCGTCAGGAAGGACGCCAGCATGGCCCGCCCGTCGATGATGTTCCGGTCGAACAGATCGGTGGGATAGGCGATTTTCATGAGTTCTTTCTCTTCATCGATTTCGTAGACGATGGCATCGACGCCCCGGGTGAAATCGTCCGTGGTCGAAACCTGGACGTTGGTGCCCGTGGAAGACTCGGCCGCGAAATGCGCCGCCGTTTCCAGGTAACCGTACCCGGTCTTGGGTTTCATGATGTAGGCGCAGAGCACGTGCTTGCCGTCGGCAATGAGGTCTTCTTCGCGCAGCGTTAGATCAGCGTATCGGTTTGATTGGTCCATGTTGCTCTCCTGTAGCTTCTATGCAGATTTCTGTATGGCCTGGATGTTCTTGCGCGGTCCGCCGGCGCGGCGGCTGCGCTCCATGAGTTGAAGGATCATCGGTGTCAGGATCAACTGCATCGCGAGATCCATCTTGCCGCCCGGGATGACGATCGAATTGGCGCGCGACATGAAGCTGTCGTGGATCATCGACGTCAGGTAGGGGAAATCGATGCCCCGCGGGTTGGCGAAGCGGATCACCACCATCGATTCGTCGGGCGTCGGGATCCAGCGCGCGACGAAGGCGTTTGACGTGTCGACCGTCGGCACGCGCTGGAAGTTGATGTCGGTTTGCGAGAACTGCGGGCAGATGTAATCCAGGTAGTCGGGCATCCGGCGAAGGATGGTGTCCTTGATCGCCCGGTGCGAGTGGCCGCGGTCCATCTTGTCGCGGTGGATTTTCTGGATCCACTCCAGGTTGACCACCGGCACGACGCCTATTTTCAGGTCGCAGTGCCGGGCGACGTTGACCTCGTCGGTAACCACGGCGCCGTGCAGGCCTTCGTAGAACAGCAGCTCCGTGTCGTTGTCGATGTCTTCCCACGCCGTAAAAGTGCCGGGCGGCGTTCCGTAGAGTTTTTCCTCGTCCTCGTCGTGGACGTAATGGCGGGTGCGGCCCGTACCGGTTTCGCCGAAATCGCGGAATACGCTTTCAAGTTCATCGAGCAGGTTGGCCTCGGGTCCGAAGTGGCTGAAATGGTTGTTCCCCTTTTTACCTTCCTCGGTCATGACCCGTCTCATTTCCGCACGGTTGTAACGGTGGAAGGCGTCGCCGTCGATGAAGGAAGACTTAATGCCTTCGCGGTTGAAGATCCGTTGGAAGGTTTTTTTCACGGAGGTCGTGCCCGCACCTGATGAACCGGTTACGGAAATGATGGGATGCTTGACAGACATGCTTGCCTCCTTGGTGGTCAGCCGGTTCGGAACAGCCCGCGGTTCCCGAACAGTTGTGAGCGTTCCTGCAGCGGGTGGACTTCCTGGTAATAATGGTTCAGCAATTCGACTTCGTGCCGGGAGCCGAAGATAAGCGGCGCGCGCTGGTGGATGTCTGAGAGTTCGATTTCCAGGATCCGGGCATCGCCGGTGGTGGCCGCGCCGCCCGCCTGTTCCACCACGAAGGCGATCGGGTTGCATTCGTAGGTCAGTCGCAACCGTCCGCTGTGATAGGCGGGGCGGCGGTCTCCCGGGTACAGGAAAATGCCGCCGCGCATCATAATCCGGTGGCATTCCGCAACCAGTGACGCAATCCAGCGCGTGTTGTAGTTCTTGCCATGAGGGCCTTCGGCGCCTTCCAGACAATCGTCGATGTAAGCCTTGATGTGTCCGTCCCAACGACGGAAATTAGACGTGTTGATAGCAAATTCGTGGGTGTCTTCCGGAATGAGGATGTGCGGCACCGTGAGGCAGAAGTCGCCGGTGTCCGGGTTCAGTGTGAAGACATGCGTCCCTTCCCCCAGGGTAATCACCAGCGCCGTCTGAGGACCGTATATGACGTAGCCGGCCGCCAACTGGCGTGTTCCTTTCTGCAATAGGCAATCGCTTTCACGGTCGCCCTTGTCGCATTTCATCGGCATGATCGAGAAAATGGTGCCCACCGACACGTTGGTGTCGATGTTCGATGACCCGTCCAGCGGATCCACGGCGACGTACAGGGGTGCATCCTGGTTGATTGGAATGGGCAGTTCGAGCTCTTCGGAAGCAAGGTAAGCCACCGGCGCATCGATCATCTCCTCAATGATCAGTTCGTTGGCCCGCATGTCCAGTTCCATCTGGGTGTCGCCGTCCACGTTTTCTCCGCGTTGCGCCCCGAGGGCGCCGCCCAGCGGACCCAGGGCGATGATCTCCGAAATGGCACAGCAGGCTTCCGCGATAGCGAGCGTCGCCTGGGCCACCGCGCCGCGCAAATCGTCCTCTCCGGCCCAGTTGTTGAGATGCCGTTGCAGGGTCTCGTGCTCTGTCATGACATGCGCCCTCCGCTTGACTACATTCCGTTCTGCCTAGTCTAGGCAGCAGGAACGCCGGCCAGAACGTCCTTAGGGGGAGGGGATTCGGGGCATAGGGGCAGGGGAAAACCCACCCCTATGGGTATTATCAGGAGCGGAGGTACATGGAGATGGCCTGGCTTCGGCTGTTCACACCCAGTTTCTGGAACAGGTTGCGGACGTGGAACTTGATCGTGTTGAGGGTCACGCCGTGGTCCCTGGCGATCTGCTTGTTGGTGCGGCCTGAGGCAAGGCCGGCCAGCACTTCCATCTCCCGCCGCGTCAGGGTGGACAAGGGATTGTCGTAGATGGTACGCACGTCGATGTAGGGAAATACCATCCGCCCCGCCGCCACGGCGGCGATGGTATCCAGCAACACCTGCGGCTGCTCGCTCTTGGAAACAAATGCCGCGCCGCCGTGCACCATCACTTGCGAAGGCACGCTGTGGCTCTCGTCCCCGGTGTAAACGATGATGCGGGGTGCATTGTCCTGCCCAAGGAGATGATCCAGGATGAAACGTCCGTCGCACGGTCCGATCACCCAGCCGATCACGCCGACGTCCACGGATTCGGCGGCGATGTTCACCAGGAATTCCTCGCAGCCAGACGCCACATGGACGAGCGTGAAACGGCCGTCCTCCGACAGCAACTGCTTCAGCGCAGCCTGGATCAGCGGATTCTTGTCCGCCAGTCCGACGCGGACCGTCGTGTCCTGCTGTTTTTTCATCCGGGAATCTTGCCAACCATGCAACCAGACTGACAGTGTAGCCGCCTCGTCACCGGTCTCAAATGATTGGAGTCATCCGGACCTGCGGGTGAGATTGAATAAGCGATACGCCATGCGGTCCGCTGCGGATTAGCGCCTGAAACGTCTCCGGCCTTAACCCCGCTTCATGATCCTGCTTTTCTGCCGCTCCCAGTCGCGGTCTTTTTCCGTCTTGCGCTTGTCGTGCTGGCGTTTGCCCCGGGCCAGGCCGATTTCGACCTTGGCCTTGCCGCGGGACCAGTACATGGCGGTTGGTATGACGGAGTAGCCGCGCCGGTCCACCGCCCCGACCAGGCGGTCGATCTCGCGGCGGTGGAGCAGGAGTTTCCGTGTGCGCACCGGGTCCGGCTGCACGTGGGTCGAGGCGGTCGGCAAGGGGTTGATCCGGCAGCCGAAGAGAAAGGCCTCGTTGTCCTTCAGCAACACGTAACTGTCGGCGAACTGGACACGGCCCTCGCGCAGGGATTTGACCTCCCAGCCTTCCAGGGCGATTCCGGCTTCCAGGCGGTCCTCGATGTGGTATTCGAAGCGGGCCCGCTTGTTCAGCGCGATCGTCTTCCTGCCTGTGGTTTTGCCGTCATTCATCGAGGAGTTTCGCTTCCCTGTTTCCGCCTGCGGTTCCGTTGGCGCATATTCTACGTTCTGCACGGGCCCTCATGCTATGCTTGCCGCGCCCGTCGGAGCCCTCGTCGAGTATTTGCAGCATGGAAATCAAGCGGACCGCACTCGTTCTTCACCCCGCCATGGACATGTTCCGCCTGGTCCGGGATGTGCCGGCCTACCCGGAATTCCTGTCCTGGTGCCTGAGCGCCGAGGTCCACGAGCAGACGCCGGAGCAACAACTGGCCTCCCTGGTGGTCAAGGTCAGCGGCATCACCCAGACCTTCACCACCCGCAACCGTTTCGTCCCGGGCGAACGGCTGACCCTGTCCCTGGTGGAAGGTCCGTTCAGGCAACTGTCGGGCGAATGGCAATTCGAGTCGCTGGGCAGCGAGGGAAGCAAGATCTCGCTGCTTCTGAGCTTCGACTTTTCCAGCAAAGTCCTTTCCTCGGCCTTCCGGCGCGGATTCGCGCACATCGCAGACCGCCTGGTTAGTGATTTCAGCAAGCGGGCGGACACCGTCTATGGGCTCTGAAAACACCCGCACGGATATCCGGGTCGAGGTTGCATTTGCGACCCCGGGAAAGCAGGCGCTGCTGGAGCTTGCCGTGCCGGCCGGCACCACCGTCGCCGAGGCTATCGATCTTTCCGGCATCCGGGAAGAATTTCCGGAGATTGCCGCCGAGCCCGAAGCGGTTGGCATATTCAGCCGCAGAGTGCCGCTGGATCAGCCCCTGCGCGATGGCGACCGGGTGGAAATATACCGTGCACTGATCGCCGACCCCAAGGAAATGCGCAAGCAGCGCGCCCGGGAAAAAGCCGATAGTTGAAGTCGAGGCTTGGCGCCTAGCCGTCAATATCGGGGATCGTCGTATCGTTGTCCGGGGTCTGGTCCAGGACTTCCATGTTCTGCTGGTATTCCCGATCTTCCGCAGTGCGCTCCCGGACGGCCTTGATGTCGGGGTCGTTGGCTTCCATCACTTCTTCCTCGGCGGATTCCAGGGCCGCGTCCTGGGGGGTCTGGCCGCTGACCGCGCCGCCCGAGGAGGCGTCCGGCGATTTGACGAACGAAGCGACCTCGCTCGCGTCGCCCGCGACCTGACCGGAGCCCGCCATGAAAGGCTTTTCCTGGCCATCGATCTCCGACAGCAGTCCGTCGTCGAAGTGAAGGGTAACGGTCCGTTTGACCATCGGGTTACCGCGGCGGCTGAAGGTCTGAACATAGTCCCAGCGTGCCTGGTGGAAGGGGTCTCGCACCGAAGGCGTACCGAGCACGAACAGCACCTGGCGCTGGTTCATGCCGATATACAGTTCGTCCAGGTCGTCCTGCTCGATGGCATTGCCCTGTTGGATGTTCTGCTTGTAAATCAGGTTACAACCGCTGCCCGCGAGGAGGGCAATCAGCAGTGAAAAAATAATACGAATAGTCATCAAGGTACCGGATTGGATATTTCGCTGGCGCGGAGTGCGTGAATGATACAATATCTGGCTTACGTCAAATAGTGGTATTTCAGTGGAAAGCAACAACCTCAAACAGGCCGGGCTTAAAGTGACGCATCCGCGCAAGCGGATTTTGGAAATACTGGAGAACCAGAGGCACAAGCATGTTACCGCGGACGACATCTATCGCCTGCTGGTGGAAGCCGACGAGGAAATCGGTCTGGCGACGGTCTACCGTGTGCTCAGCCAGTTCGAATCGGCCGGGCTGATTGAAAAGCACAACTTCGAAAGCGGGCAGGCTTACTACGAGATCGATTCCGGTGAGCACCACGACCACATGGTCTGCGTGGAAACGGGGAACGTCATCGAGTTCATCAGCGAGGAAATCGAAGCTGCGCAGAAGAGGATCGCTGAATCACACGGTTACGAGATCGAGGACCACAGCCTCGTGATCTACGTACGCCCCAAGCGCTGAGGAAAACACGAGACCACCGGTAAGGGCGTATTGATTCCCGATGGTTTTATAGCCACCTTCTATCAGTGACGCGTCGACGCAAGCGCCAGCAGTTCACTGGCGTGCGCCCGGCTCTGCTCCGACGGGCGCCCGCTCAGCATCCGGGCGATTTCCTCCACCCGCTCCGCCTCGGCCAGCAGGCTGGTCTCGATCCGGGTATCGCTGTCCCCGGACTTCTTCTGTACCTGGATCTGCCGGTCGGCGAATGCGGCGACTTGCGCCAGGTGGGTCACGCAGAGCGCCTGGCCCCCTGAGGACAGGCTCTTGAGCAGGGCGCCGACGGCGTTCGCCGTTTCGCCGCCGATTCCTGCATCGACCTCATCGAATACCTGTGTTGCGGCCCCTGCGCCGCTGCGTGATGCGACCTTGATGGCAAGGCTGATTCGCGACAGTTCCCCGCCCGAAGCGACCTTGCGCAATAACCCGGGCGGTACGCCGGGATTCGCGCTGACGCGCAGTTCCAGCCGGTCGCATCCGCCTGCCGAGGGTACGGCGTCCTTCTCGAGTTGGACGTCGATCCCGAAGACACCACCTTCCATGCCCAGTTCCTGCATCAGGTCGGTGACCGAGCCGGCCAGTTTCTTCGCCCGGGCGGAACGACGGGCATGAAGTTTCTTTGCCGCTTGCCGGTAGCGGGACAGGGCTGCGGCCAGTTCCTCTTCCAGTTCAGCCAGCCTTGCCTCGAGGGATCCGGCGCGCTCGAATCGTTCCTGGAGTTTCTCCAGGACGTCACTGAGCGAGTCCGGATCGACCCGGTGTTTGCGCGCCAGGTCGTGCTGGCGTTCGAGTTGCCGTTCCAGTTCCGCCAGGCGTTCGGGGCTCAGGTCCATGCGGGACTGGGCAGCCCGTATGCTGATCTGGGCCTCGTCGCATGCGACGGCCGATTCGCGCACGAGTTCGACGGCGGCGGCGATGTCGGAGTCCAGTTCGGAGTACTCCTCGAGTGCGGCCGCGGCGCGGTGCAGAGCAGGCCCTGCGCCGGCCTGATCCGAATCCAGCATCTGCAACGCGTCGCCCAGGGCGGCCAGGATCTGCCCGCCCCGGGACAGGACCCGATGCTCCGCCTCGACGGCGGCGAAACGCTCGGCCGGGAGCAGGTCGTCTTCCAGTTCCCGGATGTGGTGCCCCAGCAGGTCCAGATCACCGGCGTCCAGCGGCGTTTCCTCGTGCAATTCCTGTTTCTCCCGTTCCAGGGACGCCCAGGCGGCATGGCTTTCTTCGACCTCCCGGAGTTCGGCAAGGTAGGCGCCGCCACTGTCCAGCAATCGGAACTGTTCTTCGCGCCGGGTCAGGAGAATGTGTTCGTTCTGCCCATGGATCTCGACCAGCCGTTCGCCGATGGCAGCCAGTTGCTGCAGCGTGACGGGCACGCCGTTGATCCAGGCGCGGGAACGGCCGTTGGCATTGATCACCCGCCGCAGCAGGCAGCTGCTGCCCTCATCCAGGTCGCCGGCCTTGAGCCAGGCGAGAGCCGGGCTGTCGCCGGGTAGTTCGAAGCCGGCGCCGAGTTCCGCGCGGTCGGCGCCGCTGCGCACGGCGCTGGTATCCGCCCGTTTGCCGCACAGCAGGCCGAGCGCATCCACCAGGATGGACTTGCCGGCGCCGGTCTCCCCTGTCACGCAGGTGAAGCCGCCGGAGAATTCCAGGTCGAGTGACTCGACGATGGCGTAATTGCGGATTTGCAGGAAACTGAGCATTTGGGCGTCGCGCGGGAACCGGCTGTAAAGCTAGCACGAGCACCGTGAACGGGCAATCCGGCGTGCGTAGGACATGCGCTTGAATCGCGAGGCGAGAACCCCATATTCCCGGAGGATTATCAAAGACTTTGTTTGGCGGGGCAGTCAACAGGCCCCGGCCGTGGAGACATCAACTGTGACCGATACCAAAGATAAGGAATTTGAAGAGCCCGTGGAAATCGAAGTCCAGTCGGCCGAAGAGGCCGCAGTGGAAGACGCGGGGGACGAAGCAGAGGATCTTGATTCGGACCTCCTGCGGGCGGAGGAAGATCTGGCGAAGCACCGTGAAGCGATGCTGCGCATGCAGGCGGAGATGGACAATCTCCGCAAGCGCCTGATGCGCGACCTGGAACGATCGCGCAAGCTCGCGCTGGAAGGGATCATGAAGGACCTGCTACAGGTATGGGACAGCATGGAGAGGGGGCTGGAGGCTGGAGGCGAAGCCACCGCCGAGGCGTTGAAGGAAGGTCAGCAACTGACGCTGAAGATGCTGGAAAAAGTCATGCAGGACCATCACCTCGAAATCATCGATCCGGCAGGGCAACCGTTCGACCCCGAATTCCACGAGGCCATGACGGTAATCCCGTCCGCCGACGTGGACGAAAACACCGTGCTCGAAGTGTTGCAGAAAGGTTTCAGACTGCACGACCGGCTGGTACGCCCGGCGATGGTCGTGGTGTCGCGCAAGCCCTGAGGACGGGGTACGGGAGCGTTGAAAACAGCAGCGCCAACCCCATCTCAGGAGCATCAGAATTTTTTGGTTTAATTTTTCGGAGTATTGACTCATGGGCAAAATCATAGGTATTGACCTGGGCACCACCAACTCCTGCGTCGCGGTGATGGAAGGTGGTCAGCCCAAGGTGATTGAAAATGCCGAAGGTGACCGCACCACGCCCTCGATCGTCGCCTTTACCAAGGACGACGAGGTGTTGGTGGGTCAGCCGGCAAAACGGCAGGCGGTGACGAATCCGAGCAACACGCTGTTCGCCATCAAGCGCCTGATCGGGCGCAAGTTCAGTGAAGACGTGGTGCAGAAGGACCAGGACCTGGTTCCTTACGCGATCGTGCAAGCCAGCAATGGCGACGCCTGGGTGGAAGCCGACGGCAAGAAAATGGCTCCGCCGGAAATTTCGGCCCGAGTGCTGATGAAGATGAAGAAGACCGCGGAAGACTACCTGGGTGAAGAAGTCACCGAGGCGGTCGTCACCGTGCCGGCCTACTTCAATGACTCCCAGCGCCAGGCCACCAAGGACGCCGGCAAGATCGCGGGCCTCACGGTCAAGCGGATCATCAACGAGCCGACGGCCGCCGCGCTGGCCTATGGCATGGACAAGAAGACCGGCGACAGCAAGATCGCGGTTTACGACCTGGGCGGCGGCACCTTCGATATCTCCATCATCGAGATCGCCGACGTGGACGGTGAGCACCAGTTCGAAGTGCTGGCGACCAACGGCGATACCTTCCTGGGCGGCGAGGATTTCGACAAACGCGTCATCGACTACCTGGTTGAGGAATTCAAGAAGGACCAGGGCTTCGACCTGCGAAACGACCCGCTGGCGCTACAGCGACTGAAGGAAGCGGCCGAGCGCGCCAAGATCGAACTGTCTTCCGGTCAGCAGACCGAGGTCAACCTGCCGTACATCACGGCGGACGCCAACGGTCCCAAGCACCTGAACATCAAGCTCACGCGCGCCAAGCTGGAAGCGCTGGTCGAAGACCTCGTGACCCGCACCATCGGCCCCTGCCGCACCGCGCTCGACGACGCCGGCCTCAAGGTCAGCGACATCGACGACGTGATCCTGGTGGGCGGGCAGACGCGCATGCCGAAAGTACAGGAAGCCGTTGCTGAATTCTTCAGCCGCGAGCCGCGCAAGGACGTCAACCCCGACGAGGCGGTGGCCGTGGGCGCCGCGATCCAGGGCGGCGTGCTGGCCGGCGACGTCAAGGACGTGCTGCTGCTCGACGTGACGCCGCTGTCCCTGGGTATCGAAACCCTGGGCGGCGTCATGACCAAGCTGATCGAAAAGAACACAACGATCCCGACCAAGGCATCGCAGGTCTTCTCGACGGCGGAAGACAACCAGACAGCGGTGACCGTGCACGTACTGCAGGGTGAACGCGACATGGCGTCGGCCAACAAGTCGCTGGCGCGATTCGACCTGGCCGGAATCGGGGCGGCGCCGCGCGGCATGCCGCAGATCGAGGTTACCTTCGACATCGACGCCAACGGCATCATGCACGTCAGCGCCACCGACAAGGCGACCGGCAAGGAGCAGAAGATCGAGATCAAGGCGGGTTCCGGCCTGTCCGACGATGAGATCGACCGCATGGTTCAGGACGCCGAGGCGCACGCCGAGGAAGACCGCAAGTTCCACGAGCTGGTCACGGCCCGGAACAGTGCGGACGCCATCGTCCACGCGACCCGCTCGAGCATCAAGGAAATGGGCGAAAAGCTCAGCGACGACGAGCGCAAGAACGTTGAAAGCGCCATCGAGAGCGTCGAGGAAGCGATGAAAGGCGACGACAAGGAGGCCATCGATTCCGCGGTCGAGAAGCTCTCGGAAGCCGGACAGGTGATTTACCAGAAGGCGGCCGAGGAGCAGCAGGCCCAGGCGGAACCGGCGGCTGAAAACAGCGCTGGCGACGATGATGTCGTCGATGCCGAATTCGAAGAAGTCGACGAAGGCAAGAAGGACGACTGACGGCGAATCGCCCGATAAGGCACTGAAAACCCGGCTTCGGCCGGGTTTTTTGGACCTTGAATTCAACGCGGATCAACCGCAAATCAGTCGCAGAAGAAACGGTAACACGGCATGGCGAAACGGGACTATTACGAAATACTCGGCGTCTCAAAGGCGGTTACGGACGATGAGCTGAAGAAAGCTTATCGCCGGCTGGCCATGAAATATCACCCGGACCGCAACCCGGATGACGAATCGGCGCAGGAGCATTTCAAGGAAGCCAAGGAGGCGTACGAAGTCTTGTGCGATCCGCGCAAGCGGGCCGCTTACGACCAGTTCGGCCATGCCGGCGTGAGTTCCTCCACAGGAGGAGGTCCGGGCGGCCCGGGCGGATTCCACGGCGATGTCGGAGATATTTTCGGAGACATCTTCGGCGATATTTTTGGCGGCGGCGGCCGCCGCCGGCAGGCGCGGCAGCGCGGGTCTGACCTGCGTTTCTCGCTGGACCTCGACCTGCAGGAAGCTGTCAGCGGTATCAGTCGCGAGATCAAGGTGCCCACGCTGGGCGAATGCGAGACCTGTAACGGTAGCGGGGCCCGGGACGGGCAGAAAACAACCTGCGGCACCTGCGGCGGGGTCGGTCAGGTACGCATGCAGCAGGGTATTTTCTCCGTGCAGCAGACCTGTCCCGCCTGTCACGGCGCCGGGCAGCAGATCAGCAACCCCTGCAGCGCCTGCAACGGGCAGGGCCGGGTGCGGGAAACGCGCACGCTTTCAGTGAAGATTCCGGCGGGTGTCGACACCGGGGACCGAATCCGCCTGGCGGGCGAAGGCGAGGCGGGAGCCAACAGCGCGCCTCCGGGAGACCTCTACGTCGAAGTCCGGGTTCGGCCGCACAGTATCTTCGAGCGCGACGGGGACGACCTGTATTGCGAAGTCCCGGTGTGTTTCACCCTGGCAGCCATGGGCGGCGAACTGGAAATTCCCACCCTGGATGGGCAGGTGAAGCTGAAGGTGCCGACGGAAACCCAGACCGGCCGGATGTTCCGGCTCAAGGGCAAGGGCGTGAAATCGGTTCGCAGCCATCGGACCGGCGACCTGATGTGCCGGGTGGTGGTCGAAACGCCAGTCAAGCTGACCCGGGAGCAGAAAGACCTGCTCCGTCAATTTGAAGACACCTTCACCGCGGACAACAGCCTCCACAACCCGCGTTCGCAGTCCTGGCTCAAGGGCGTGCGGGAGTTTTTCGACCGGATGACCTCCTGAACCGTAGATGAGGATTGCAATCCACGGGACCGGCAGGATGGCGAACGCGATCGCCGCGGCGGCCATCTCACAGGACGATTCGACAATCACCGCCCTGGTCGGACCGCAGACGCCCGAATGGGAAACCGGTATCCCCTGGCACCCCCGTCTCGACAAGCTGCCGGAGCTGCCCGATCTTCTGATCGATTTCAGCTTGCCGGACGGAACACTAGCCGCAGCCAACTGGTGCGGCGCATCACGGATACCGCTGCTCAGTGGTGTCACCGGACTGAGCAATAACGTCTTCAGCGCGCTGAAGCAGGCCGCGTGGTCGGCGCCCGTGCTCTGGTCCCCGAACCTGAGTATCGGGGTGAACCTGCTGGCGGACCTGGCGGCGCGCGCTTCGGCTGTGCTCGGCCCCGGCGTGCCGGTGGAAATCGAGGACATTCATCACCAGTGGAAGAAAGACGCGCCTTCCGGCACCGCCCTGATGCTGGGTGGGCGTATTGGCGAAGCACGTGGCGATGACGAAGGAATTGACTATCGCTCCGAGCGGCAAGGGGAGGTCGTCGGCGTCCACACCGTGAGCTTCCGTCTGAAGGGCGAGGCGTTCGATCTCGTTCACCGTGCCCATGACCGCTCCATTTACGCCCTGGGAGCGCTGGACGCCGGCGCCTGGCTGGTCGCGCAGCCGCCCGGACTCTATGCGGCCCGGGACTGGCTCTCGGGGCGGGGTTGAGCGCGATTCCGGAGCCGCAGGCGGCCCGCGAACCCTGCTTGGCCAAGTCGAGCGAAGCGAGACTCCTTTACGTTAGACAAGCAAGGGGATGCCCGTTAAAATCTTGAGGCTTGGAACAAGACCGGAAGCTGGTATGCCGAGGGCAAAAATCCGACTGAATTTCTAAGCGGGAAAAGCCAAGGGGGCTTTCCCGTTTTTCGTATCTGGAGTACGTAGTTTGACTGATCATGCAGTGCTGGCCTTAGAAGACGGCAGCGTTTTTCTCGGCCGAAGCATCGGCGCGTCCGGTGAAACGGCAGGCGAAGTAGTATTCAACACGGCCATGACGGGATACCAGGAGATCCTCACCGACCCGTCCTATGCACGCCAATTGGTGACCCTGACCTATCCCCATATCGGTAACACGGGCTGCAATCCACAGGATGACGAATCCGCCGAGCCGATGGCGGCCGGACTGATCGTGCGCGACTGCCCGCGCCGTCACAGCAACTGGCGGGCCGAACAGAGCCTGCCGGAATACCTCTCGGAGCGCGGCATCGTCGCGATCTCCGATATCGACACGCGCCGCCTGACCCGCATCCTGAGGGAAAAAGGAGCGCAGGGCGGCGCCGTCATCGCCGGCCCGCAAGTGGATGCTGAATCCGCGATCGGGCTCGCACGGTCTTTCCCAGGCATGAAAGGCCTGGACCTGGCCCGGGAGGTCACCACGAAAGAGCGCTTCGAGTGGAACGAGGGAAGTTGGCACCTCGACAGCGGTCGCTGGCTCGATACCGAGGCCAAATATCACGTCGTCGCCTACGACTTCGGCGTGAAGCGAAACATTCTCCGCATGCTATCGGACCGGGGCTGCCGAGTAACCGTGGTGCCGGCGACCACCCCCGCGGCCGAAGCGCTGGCCCTGCGTCCGGACGGCATCTTCCTTTCCAACGGCCCGGGCGACCCGGAGCCCTGTGATTACGCCATCGCGGCGATTCGGGAATTCATCAGGGAACGGATTCCGGTCTTTGGAATCTGCCTCGGCCACCAGTTGCTCGGACTGGCGGCCGGCGCCGAAACCGTCAAGATGAAATTCGGTCACCATGGCGCGAACCACCCGGTGCAGGATCTGTCCACCGGCCAGGTCATGATCACCAGCCAGAACCACGGCTTCGCGGTGGACGAGGGCAGCCTGCCGGATAACGTGAAGGCGACGCACCGCTCGCTGTTCGACGATTCGCTGCAGGGCATCGAGCTGGACAACGCCCCGGCCTTCGGATTCCAGGGTCATCCCGAGGCCAGCCCCGGGCCCCACGACATCGCCGGTGTATTCGACCGCTTCATCGCGGACATCGAGCGGGCCGGCGTGGCCGGAAACGTCACGGTCCTGCGGGAGGCCTGAGAAACATGCCCAAGAGAAGCGACATCCAGAGCGTGTTGATCATCGGAGCCGGACCGATCGTGATCGGGCAGGCCTGCGAATTCGATTACTCAGGCGCCCAGGCTTGCAAGGCGCTGCGCGAAGAGGGCTACCGGGTCATCCTGGTCAATTCCAACCCGGCAACCATCATGACCGACCCGGAAACGGCCGACGCGATCTACATCGAGCCGATCGAATGGCGGGTGGTCGAGCAGATCATCGCCACCGAACGCCCCGACGTGTTGCTGCCGACCATGGGTGGGCAGACGGCGTTGAACTGCGCCCTGGACCTGGCCCGTGAAGGTGTACTGGAGAAATACGGCGTGGAGATGATCGGCGCGTCCCGTGAAGCCATCGACATGGCGGAGGACCGCGAGCAATTTCGCAACGCCATGCTCGAAATTGGCCTGGATGTGCCCCGCGCGGCCATCGCGCACAGCATGGAAGAAGCGCTGCAGGACCAGGCTTCGATCGGTTACCCGACCATCATCCGGCCCTCCTTCACGATGGGCGGATCCGGCGGTGGCATCGCCTACAACCGCGAAGAATTCGAGGACATCGTCAGCCGCGGGCTGGAGTTGTCCCCGACCACAGAGGTCCTGCTCGAGGAATCCGTGCTGGGCTGGAAAGAATTCGAGATGGAGGTCGTCCGCGACCATCGCGACAATTGCATCATCATCTGCTCCATCGAAAATTTCGATCCCATGGGCGTGCACACCGGGGACTCCATCACCGTCGCGCCCGCCCAGACCCTGACCGACAAGGAATACCAGCGGCTGCGTGACGCCTCGATCGCCGTGCTGCGCAAGATCGGCGTGGACACCGGCGGATCGAACGTTCAGTTCGGCATCGACCCGGAGGATGGCCGGGTCGTCATCATCGAAATGAACCCGCGGGTGTCGCGCTCTTCCGCTCTGGCCTCGAAAGCGACCGGATTCCCGATCGCCAAGGTGGCGGCCAAGCTGGCCGTCGGCTACACGCTGGATGAACTGCGCAACGAAATCACTGGCGGCGCAACACCGGCTTCGTTCGAGCCTGCCATTGATTACGTGGTGACGAAGATTCCGCGGTTCGCATTCGAAAAATTCCCGGCCGCAAACCCCACGCTCACCACCCAGATGAAGTCCGTGGGCGAGGCCATGTCGATCGGCCGCACTTTCCAGGAATCGGTCCAGAAGGCCCTGCGCAGCCTCGAAACGGGTCGTGACGGCTTCAATGAAATCCTCGAGGGTGACGAGCCCGAAGTGCGCGAAGCCAACTTGCGGCGCGAGCTGCGCGAAGCGGGCGCCGAGCGGATCCTGTACGTCGCCGACGCCTTCCGGGAAGGCATGGCGTTCGATACGGTCCGGGAGCTGACCGGCATCGATCCCTGGTTCCTCGACCAGATACTGGAAATCGTCGAGATCGAGGCAGATCTGCGGGGCCGGTCGCTGAAATCCTTCTCCAGGGAAGAAATATTCCGGCTCAAACGGACGGGTTTCTCGGACAGCCGGATTGCGGCCCTTCTGGGCGAACCGGAAGCTCGCCTCAGGGCGCGCCGCCACGAACTGGGCGTGCGGCCCGTTTACAAGCGGGTGGATACCTGCGCGGCGGAATTCGCGACTTCGACCGCCTACATGTATTCAAGCTACGAGGAAGAATGCGAGTCCGATCCCAGTGGGAAAGACAAGATCATGGTGCTTGGCGGCGGGCCGAACCGGATCGGGCAGGGCATCGAATTCGATTATTGCTGCGTCCACGCGGCGTTGGCGCTGCGTGATGACGATTTCGAGACCATCATGGTCAATTGCAATCCCGAGACCGTTTCCACGGACTACGACACTTCGGACCGGCTGTATTTCGAACCACTGACACTTGAAGATGTGCTCGAGATTGTCAACCGGGAGCAGCCCAAGGGCGTGATCGTCCAGTTCGGCGGGCAGACGCCATTGAAACTGGCGCGGGACCTGGAGGCCGAGGGGTGCCCATCATCGGCACCACCCCCGATTCCATCGACCTGGCCGAGGACCGCGAACGTTTCCAGCAACTGCTGGAAAGGCTGGGTTTGAAGCAGCCGCCGAACCGCACCGCGATGAGCGCAGAGGAGGCCGTCGGCTTGGCCGAGGAAATCGGTTACCCCATCGTCGTCCGGCCCTCCTACGTGCTGGGCGGGCGCGCCATGGACGTCGTCCATGGCGAAGAGGAACTGCAGCGATACATGCGAACGGCCGTGCAGGTCTCTAACGATTCCCCGGTGCTGTTGGACCGTTTCCTGGACCACGCCAAGGAAGTCGACGTCGATGCGATCTGCGACGGCGAAGACGTTCTTATCTGCGGGATCATGGAACACATCGAGCAGGCCGGCGTGCATTCAGGCGATTCGGCTTGTTCGCTGCCGCCATACTCCCTCTCCCGCGAAATCCAGGACGAGATGCGCCGCCAGATGCGGTTGATGGCGCTGGAACTGGGCGTGGTGGGTCTGATGAACACCCAGTTCGCCCTGCGCGGCAAGGACGTGTACGTGCTGGAGGTCAACCCGAGGGCTTCACGGACCGTGCCGTTCGTTTCCAAGGCCATCGGTTTGCCGCTGGCCGGCATTGCCGCAAAGGTTATGGCAGGAAAAACACTTAAAGAACAAAAACAAACAAGAGAAATCGTACCCAATTTCTATTCTATAAAGGAAGCCGTGTTTCCGTTCATGAAGTTCCCCGGGGTCGATCCCATCCTGGGTCCCGAGATGCGGTCCACCGGCGAAGTCATGGGTATTGGCTGGAGTTTCGGCGGCGCTCGGGCTAAATCGATGAAGGCGGCCAACTATGGACTGCCGTCCGTCGGCAAGGCCTTCCTGAGCGTCAGGGACGCCGACAAGCAGGTGCTGGTGCCGATCGCGCGTGAACTCATTGGCCGCGGTTACCAGTTGGTGGCCACCGGCGGCACGGCCGAATTCCTGCGCGGGAACTCGATCCCGTGCGAATCGGTAAACAAGGTGCTCGAAGGCCGTCCGCACATCGTCGACCTGATCAAAAACGACGAAATCAATTTCATCGTGAATACGACCGAGGGGGCGCAGGCCATCTCGGATTCTTTCTCGATACGCCGGGAAGCGCTGCAACGCAAGGTGAGCTACACCACCACGATCGCCGGCGGCCGCGCCACCTTGCGGGCGCTGGACCATGAGAACGACTACACAGTGCACAGCCTGCAGCAGTTACACCGGGGGCTGGAAGCATGAACCGACACCCGCTGACGAAGGCCGGCACGGACCGCCTTCGCGAGGAACTGGCGAAGCTGAAGCAGATCGAACGCCCGAAAATCATTGCCGCCATCGCGGAAGCGCGGGCGCACGGCGATCTCAAGGAGAATGCCGAGTACCACGCGGCGCGAGAGCAGCAGGGTTTCATCGAGGGGCGCATCCAGCACCTGGAGTCAACCATTTCCCATGCGCAGATCATCGACGTGGAGAGGCTCGACCCGGGAGAGCGGGTGGTGTTCGGTGCGACCGTCACCCTGTCCGACGAGGAAACCGCGGAAGAGACGACCTACCAGATCGTCGGCGATGTGGAAGCGGACATCAAGCACAACCGGATCGCGGTCAGTTCACCGATCTCGCGTGCACTGATCGGCCAGTCGGTGGGTGACGTGGTCGTGGTCCGCGCCCCGGCCGGTGACCGCGAATACGAAATCGTGGATGTCGAGTACGTGTGACGGCGGTCCGCCTTACCCTGCTTGTCGAGGAATTCCGGCAGATGGTCGGAGCCCTCGACCGGGCCCGCCGTTTTCCCGCACTGGAACGGATCTGTTCGCGCGGCCGTTCCTGCCGGATCGAGTCGGCCTCCCCGAACCATCTTCGATTTTCGCTTTTCGGCATCGAGCCTGGCGGGATGCTTCCGGTGGCGGCGCTGACACACGTGAGCGATCGGAAAAAGACCACAAAAGACGATTATTTCTGGCTGCGTTCCGACCCGGTGACGATGTGGGCCGACATGGCAAAGGTCTTCATGACCAGCCACGGGTTCGCCGATCTCGACCCGTACGAGCGCAACGAGATCGAAAACTGCATTCGCTCTGTCCTGCTCGAAGAGGGCATCCATCTTCACGCGGACCATGCGGAACGCTGGTGCATCGCTCTGAATGAGCCGCTGCAGTTCGAATTCACACCGCTGGACGAAGCGCTGGGCATGGACTTGGCCGAAGCCCTGCCCAGCCACCCCGAAGCGCGGTTCTGGCGCCGCGTCCTGACGGAAATCCAGGTCGCGCTGCACAATTGCCCGGTGAACATGCGCCGCCGGCAGGCTGGGCGGCAGGAGATCAACTCGGTCTGGTTCTGGGGCGGCGGCCTGATACCCGAAGCTGCCCCTCACGACCTGATCGACACGGTCTACTCCAACCATCCCGTGACGCGTGGCCTGGCCATTATCAATGACTGCAGCCTCAAGAAACAGGGCAAGGCGGGGCACCGCGAGTTCAGCCGGGACGGACATTCCGTGCTGATCGACTGGGTGCCGGAGTCCAACTATGCCATCGAGGAACTGGAGCAGTTGGAGAACCTCAGCGAAGGAATCCTCGGCCTGGTCGAGCGCAAGCGGGTCGAGTTGACCCTGTTCGAAGGGAGCGGCAATGGCAGGCAATACAACCACAAGTCCCAGCGCCGGTTCTGGAGGCGCCGGGTTTCGCTGCGCGCCAGCCTGGCTTCGCCCGCCGGCTCGTGATCACGCCGGCGTCAATCCGGCAAAGGGAGGTACCGGGGCGGGCCGCCGACCTGCCGGATTCGATGAACCCGGTCATCCGCCGCCTGTTGCTGGCGCGCGGAATTCACGGCCCCGGCGAACTTTCGCTGGAACTTGGCGACATGCTGCTTCCGGACGGATTGGGCGGAATCAACCGGGCGGCCACTCTGCTGGCCGATGCCGTCACCGGGGAACAGAAGATCCTGGTGGTCGGGGATTTCGATGCCGATGGCGCAACCGGAACCGCGCTGGCCGTGCTGTCGCTTCGCGCCATGGGCTGTCGCACGGCGGATTTCCGCGTACCCAACCGCTTCGAATTCGGCTATGGGCTGACGGTTCCGCTGGTGGAGACCCTCGCCAATGACCCACCTGACCTCCTGATGACGGTGGATTCGGGGATCAGTTGCATCGCGGGCGTGACCCGTGCCCGAGAACTGGGAAGCCGGGTCATCGTCACGGACCACCACCTTCCTGGAGAGATCCTGCCGCCTGCGGACGCCATCGTGAATCCCAATTGCGAGGAGGATCCCTTTCCCAGCAAGGCCCTGGCGGGCGTCGGCGTGATGTTTTATCTGCTCAGCGTGCTCCGGCGCGAGTTGCGGAACCGCGGGTGGTTCGGCGCGTCCCGCCCCGAACCCAATCTGGCGGCATTCCTGGACCTTGTCGCGCTCGGAACCGTGGCGGACCTGGTTCCGCTGGACCACAACAACCGGGTTCTGGTCCGGCAGGGGATGGAACGGATCCGGCGCGGGATCGCGCGCCCGGGGTTGCTGGCTTTGCTGAAGTCGGGCAAGCGGGATTATCGCTTCACCCAGGCTTCCGACCTGGGATTCGCCGTGGGGCCGCGGCTGAACGCGGCGGGCCGGCTGGAGGACATGGCCACCGGCATCCGCTGCCTGCTGAGCGACGACGCCGGTGAGGCGGGACGGCTGGCGGGGCAACTCGACGATCTGAACAACCGGCGCCGCAAGCTGCAGAACCAGATGCAGGAAGAAGCCATGGGGCAGGTCGGGGAACTGCTCAAAGGACTGGACCGGGAGGCGCTGCCGCCGGCGCTCTGCCTGTTCGACGACTCCTGGCACGAGGGCATCGTCGGCCTGGTGGCCTCGCGGGTCAAGGATTCGGTACACCGCCCGGTGTTCGCTTTTGCCCCGGAATCGGGCAGTACGGGCCTGCTCAAGGGTTCGGCCCGTTCCGTCAGGGGGCTGCACATCCGGGACGTCCTTGCGTTGGCGGACGCCCGGCACCCGGGCCTGATCCAGGCATTCGGCGGGCATGCCATGGCGGCGGGCCTGACCCTGGAAGCCGACGGACTCGACGCGTTCCAGTCCGGCATATCCGAAGCCGTGATCCAGGTGCTGGACGGGTCGGAGCTCAATGCCGAAATCCTGACCGACGGTGAATTGACTGCCGGCGAACTGAACCTCGATTTCGCTCTGAGCCTGGAAGAACTGGGTCCCTGGGGTCAGCGCTTTCCCGAACCGCTGTTCGACGGCCTGTTCGAGGTCATCGAGCACCGGGTCGTCGGCGATTCCCACCTGAAGATGATTGTGCAGTCTGTGACCGGAAGCGAGGCGCTGGACGCCATCGCCTTCAACCGCAGCCCGGAGGACCTTCCGCCGCGCGGAGCGGTGCGCTTGTTGTACCGACTGGGCGTCAACCGCTGGCGTGGTTCGGCGAGTTGCCAGTTGATCGTGCAGGAACTGCTCGCCTGATGGGTCGCTAATACTCGAGATCCCGGTGATTCAGCCTGTCGAGTACCGAGGAAGTCTCATCGGCCGGCGGATTCCATCCCGGCTTCACCGGTGACACCGTGATATAGCCTTCCAGGTGCGCCCGCACGTCGCCTTCCTCCCGGTGGGGCCGATCGGGATCCACCCCCGCGTAGTAACGCGGGACCAGGTGACCGGTTTCGCCGCAGCGCACGTAACCCAGCTCGATCATGTGCCCCTGTGAAATCTCCGGGTACAGCACGCCCTTGATCTGCTGCCGGGGCAGGGCGGGGTAGTTGATGTTCAGGAGCATGCCCGCCGGCAGCAGGCCGCCTTCCGGGCACGGCAAGGCGCGAAGCGAATCGATCACCGAGCAGGTGAACCTGGCCGCGGGTTCAAGCACCTTATGCGTGCTCGGAAAGGTGGGCGGCTGTTCGCGCGCCTCGCGAAACAGCATGCCGGCGGAAACGGCGATGGCCGGGTAGCCGTTCAGCAGGGCGACGATCGCTGCGCCGATCGTGCCGGAGGCATGCAGGCCGCCGCCGAGATTGGGCCCGAAATTGATGCCGGACAGGACCAGGTCCGGCGGATCGTCCCCCAGCAGGTGCCGCAGGGCCACCATCACCGTGTCCGCGGGCTGGGCGTCCACGTGCCAGCCGCCTTCGTCCAGTGCTTGCAGCGCGAGGTTGCGGCGTGTCGTGGTGCTCATGCTGGTTGCGCTCTGCTCGCTGCTGGGCGCGACCATGCTGACCCGGTGGCCGGCCGACTTCAGCGCAGCGCGCATGGTGATGATTCCGGGCGCTTCGTGGCCGTCGTCGTTGGTCAGCAGAATGTGAAGTGAGTCGCGTGTCTCCATGGGAATTCATTGTACCCCCGATCGCTAACTTGATAGCATGGAAAACCGGATCGCACACGCTTCTCAGGGTATCAAAATGGAACTCAACAATCGCGTAGCCGTCGTCACCGGCGGCGCCCATGGCATCGGACGAGCCCTGTGCCGCGCCTTCCGGCTGGAGGGCGTCAGAGTGGCCGTAGCTGACCGTGATTTCGAAACCGCGGAGAAAATCGCGGCCGAGGTGGATGGCCTGGCGCTGCGGGTCGACGTGGCGCGGGAAGAGGACATCGTGAGGGCCGTCGAGCACACAGAGCGGGAACTGGGCCCGGTCGACATTTTCGTCTCCAACGCCGGTGTCGCTTTCGGAGACGGCCCGGACGGTGCCGCGTCGGCGCCTGACGAACACTGGCGGGCCTGCCTGGACATCAACCTGATGGCCCATGTGTATGCCGCACGGGCGATGATCCCGCGGATGAAGGAACGGCGCTCGGGTTGCCTGGTCAACGTGGCGTCGGCCGCGGGCTTGCTGATCCAGGTGGGCGAAGCGGCCTACACGGCCAGCAAGCACGCCGCCGTGGGATTCGCCGAGTCACTGGCCATTACGCACGGCGACGACGGCATCCACGTCTGCCTGGTCTGCCCGCAGGCCGTGGCGACGCAGCTGATCGGCATTGACGAAGACACCGAAACCGAGGTGGGCGGTCCGGGGTTCGGCGGCAATGCCGTGGACGGAATCCTTAGCACGGAGTACGTGGCGGACTGCATTCTCGCCGGAATCCAGGAGGAGCGTTTCCTGGTGCTGCCCCACCCGCAGGTAGCGACCTATCTGCAGCGCAAGGCGGATGATCCCGATCGCTGGATCGCCGGAATGCGCCGATTCCGGCATCGCCTGATTGGAGAAACGGAATGAACCAGGCGAACCTGACTGGAAAGGTGGCCGTCGTCAACGGCGCGTCCCGGGGGATAGGCGAAGCAATTGCGAGGGGGCTGGCGTCCTGTGGCGCACAGCTGGTGCTGACCAGCCGTTCCGAAGAAAGTGTCCGGGAGGTTGCGGATTCGATAAACGGGGGTGGGGGCAAGGCCGTCGCCCGGGCTTGCCACGCGGGCCGGATGGAAGACATCGAAGAACTGTTCCGTTTCATTTCCGATGAGTTCGACAGGCTCGATGTGCTGATCAACAATGCAGCGACCAATCCCTATTTCGGCCCGGCTTCCGACCTCTCTCCCAAGGCATTCGACAAGACCGTGCAGGTCAACCTCAAGGGCCCCTATTTCATGAGCAGCGCGGCCATTCCGCTGATGGTGCAGAGCGGAGGCGGGAGCATCGTGAACGTCTCGTCGATCGCTGCGCTCAAGAGCCTGCCCGGACAGGCGGTCTACTCGATGACCAAGGCGGGCCTGGTCAGCCTGACCAAGAGTTTCGCGCGGGAGTACGGACAACAGGGCATCCGGGTGAACGCCATCCTGCCGGGCGTGGTGAAGACCCGTTTCGCTGCGGCCCTGACGGAAGATCCGTCCGTGCAGAAATGGCTCTCCCGCCTGCCGGTCCCCCGGGCCGGGCAGCCAGAGGACATGGTGGCCGGCGTCCTGTTCCTGGTCTCCGACCAGGCGTCCTATACCACCGGCACAACCCTGGTGATGGACGGCGGCGCCATGCTGTCCTGACGAGCGGCCGATGGCGACCGGCGACAACCCGGCCACCGCCGTGCGCCCGGGCGAGGAACTGGACTGGGAGGCGCTGGACGCCTGGCTCAAACGGGCCATGCCCGGTCTTCGAGGAACGCCCGAAGTCAGCCAGTTCGCGGGCGGGAATTCCAACCTGACGTACCGCCTGAAATATGAAAACGACGACCTGGTCGTGCGCCGGCCGCCGTTCGGCACCAAGGCCCGCTCGGCGCACAGCATGATTCGCGAGTACCGGATCATGAAAGACCTGAAACCCGTTTATCCCGCCGTGCCGGACACACTGGCCTACACGGACGACGAATCCATTATCGGCTCCGAGTTCTACGTGATGCGGAAGGTGGAAGGGCAGTTGATCAAGGAGACGCTGCCGCCGGAGTGGAATTTCACTCCGCAAGACACGCGCCGTTTCTGCCTGGCGTTCTGGCGCAAGCTGATCGAATTGCACCAGGTGGACTACCGGGCCGCCGGGCTCGCCGATTTCGGCAGGCCGGAAGGCTACGTGGAGCGCCAGATCCTGGGGTGGAACAAACGATTCGGCCGCGCCGTCACGCCGGACGTGGGGGCGTTCGGGGACGTGCGGGGCTGGCTGGAAGCCAAGCTGCCGCCCGAAAGCGGTCGGCATGCCGTTCTGCATGGCGATTACCGGATCGACAATGTCATCCTGGACCGGGAAGATCCCTGCCGGATCGTATCGGTGCTGGACTGGGAAATCTGCGCCCTGGGCGATCCGCTGATGGACCTGGGCAGCGCCCTGGCGTACTGGATGGAGGCGGACGATCCGCCGGCGCTCGCCGGCCTCGCGATGCAGCCATCCACCGCCCCGGGCATGCTGACGCGGCGGGAGATCCTGGACCTGTACCAGGAGGCGACCGGGCAGGATACCTCGGACTTCACCTTCTACCTGGTTTACGGTTACTGGCGCGTGGCGGTCATCCTGCAGCAGATTTACTACCGCTTCTACCACGGCCAGACCAGCGATCCGCGCTTCAAAAGCTTCGGCGCCGCTGCGCAAATGTTGGGAAAACATTGCAGGAAGTTGATCCAAGTGCTTTAGTTTGCAGCGGATTTTGTATTAAGCTGTAAGGCCGGACGGAGGTATTTTCATGGAATGGGTGCTGGTTGCCAAGCTGATTCTGATCCTGGTGCTGGTCGTGGGGAACGCATTTTTCGTGGGTTCCGAGATCGCGCTGACCTCCGCCAGGCGCAGCCGCATCCAGCAGCTGGCCAACACCGGTAACAGTTCCGCCAAAATCGTGCAGGCGCTGCACAATGAACCGGAGCGGTTCTATTCCGTCACGCAGATCGGCATCACGCTGGTATCCCTCGGTCTCGGCGCCATCGGCATCATCACGCTGACCCAGATGATCGGCCCCGGCGTCGCAAAGCTGTTCGGCATGTTGAGCGACAACCCGGAGCTCTCCGCCTGGGCGCAGACGATTTCCTACGTCATCTCCTTCCTGGTCATATCCTTCCTGCACGTCGTGGGCGGTGAGCTGGCGCCCAAGGTCGTGGCCTTCCACAGGGCCGAAACACTCAGCCTGACGGTGGCCCGGCCGATCACCTGGCTGCATACCCTGATGCGGCCGCTGATCTGGATCATGAACAAGGCCTCCAACGGCCTGCTGCGTTTGTTCGGGCAGGGCGACCTGGCATCCCAGGGCGAGGCGCATTTTTCGATGACCGGCGAGGAGATCCGGACCATCCTCAGCGCCAGCGAGCAGGAAGGCGCGCTCGATCCCCAGCTGACCATGATGCTGCGGGGGGTTTTCGATCTTGATGAGCACACCGCCCGTGATGCCATGGTTCCGCGGACCGAGGTCGAGGCCGTGGAAGACACGGAGACGGTCACCGACCTGCTGAAACTGTTCCGGGAGCAGCTGCGCGAACGCTACCCGGTGTACCAGACCTCACTGGACAACATCATCGGCGTGGTGTCGATGAAAGAACTGCTCAACCGCCTGGCCAACGCGGAAAACCCCAGGCAATACGCCGAGGTGTTCGACCTGCCGGCCCGGGAAGTGATGATGGCGCCGTATTTCGTGCCGGACAGCATGCAGCTCAGCACCCTGTTGACCGAGTTCACCAGCAACCGCCGGCAGATTGCGATCGTGCTCGATGAATACGGCGGCACCGAGGGCCTGATCACCCTGGAAGACATTCTCGAAGAAATCGTCGGCGATTATGAAGACGAGTTCTCCCCGAGGCACCGCCACATCCGCCGCAAGAGAAACGGCCAGTTCATCATCAACGGAGGCGTGCGGGTCACCGAACTCGAACCGAAGCTCAACTTCCCGTTCCCAACGGGCGACTACGTCACCCTGGGCGGCCTGATCAACCACCGTTTGGGCCGGATCGCCGAGGTCGGCGATATCGTCGACCTGGAAGGTGGGCGCCTGGAGGTCCTGGACATGGACGTGCACCGGATCACCAAGGTACGCTTCGAATTCCAGGTCGAGGATGAGGAAGCGGAAACGGCGGAATCCGATGCCTCGACTCCGAAAGCGCCTGTAGCCGAGGATCGAAAACCGGTCGAACCCCTGGACATCGACCCCGAATCCGGCGTCACGCCGATCAAGAAGAAAACCGGCTCCTGACCCACCTCCGACTTTTCCTGGAACTCCAAAACTGTAAGAGCGAATTTATTCGCGATGGTTTTAAGTCTTTATGGTTTTACTAAAAATAAGAACACTAAAACCATCGCGAACGCGCAAACGGCATTCCAGCGGCACTTTTTTCGCTTGCGGCGAAAGCCGCTCCACTTCCATTGCCTGCGCTAATTCGCTCTTACAACGGACGTCCATTTTATCCAGGAACGGAGTAGTAGCTGCTGATCACGCTCAAATATCGCTCGCGTTCAGCGCGCCATTGTTCGTCTGACCAACCGCGCACCTCGGCGGCGATGCCCCGGACATCGTCCAGGACTTCCTCCCCGCCATTCTTCAGCAGCAGCCCCAGCCGCGTCCGCCGCAGCATCAGGTCGTCCAGGTGCACCACGGATTCGTTTTTCAGCGCCCAGCGTACCTGGGCCAGGCAGGTCCGCGTGCCGGGAATGGCCGCGCGTTCGCAATCCGGCGCATCCCGGATCAGCGCGAGCGCGTGTTCGCCGTAGCGGCCCAGCAGGCGTTCGCCGCGTAATGGATCCTCCGCCAGCACGTCCTCGCCACTGAGCTGATGCGGGGCAAAAATCCGCTGGTCCGAATCGTGTTTTACCGAGGGCAGGAGCGGCTTCGCCCGGTTCATCACGTCGATCGCCATGTGATGAAAGGTGGTCAGCTTGCCGCCGCTGCAGCTCACCATCCCGTCCTCGACCCATACCCGGTGTTCGCGGCTGGCCTGAGACGCGTTCTCGGAAGTGTCGGCCACCAGGATCGGCCGGACGCCGGACCAGCTGGAAATCACGTCTGATTCGCGGGGCGGTCGACGCGGAAAAAGCTGCGCCGCGGCCTTGAGCAGGTAGGTCAGCTCTTCGCGCGTCATGCTCGCCGCAGTGTCCAGGCTGCGCTCGTGATGGATATCGGTGGTGCCGATGATGGTTCTACCTTCCCAGGGGTATATGAACAGGCGGCGGTCGTCGTCCGGGTGAAGCATGAACAGGGCCGCCGGAACCGGAAATTCCTCCGCCGACACGATCAGGTGACTGCCGCGTTGCGGCCTGATTTTCAGGCCGGCGCCGGACAGGTCGCCCAGGCGGTCGGCCCAGGCGCCGGTGGCGTTGATCACCACCGTGGCGTGCAGGTCGAGCTCCGACCCGGTTTCCAGGTCTTCGACGGCCACGCCGGTGACGGTTCCCGACTCCCGAATAAGGCGGTTCACCCGCGTGTAGTTTCGCACCACGCCATCCTGGGCAACGGATTCCTGCAGGACGCGTAGCGTCAGGCGGGCGTCGTCGGTGACAGCGTCGGTGTAGTAGTAGGCGCCTCGGATTCCGTCCAGGTCCAGCTGCCCGAAAACCTCGGCCAGAGCATTCCGGCCGACCCAGCGGTGGTCGCGGATGCCGGCGAAGCGGTCATAGAGCCAGAACAACAGGGCGGCGCCGAACCGCGGCGGGAATCGGCCGCGGTACAGGGGAAAGTAGTAACCTAGCCGCTCGACCAGGCGGGGCGCCTCCCGTATCAGTTTTTCCCGTTCCTGGAGGGCGTGGCGGGTCAGGGACACGTTGCCCGCAGCCAGGTAGCGCAGCCCTCCGTGCACCATCTTCGAGGATCGGCTGGAGGTGCCCCAGGCGAAGTCTCGCTGCTCGATCAGCAGGGTCCGATAGCCGCGGCGGACGGCTTCGCGCAGGATGCCGGCGCCGGTGATGCCGCCACCGACGACAATGACGTCCCAACGAGTAGCACTGCCGGACTCGAAATCCTGCCAGAGCTTTTCCCGGGAGCTGAATACGGGGCTTTCCATGTTGTCCCACACTAGCGCACTTGCCGCGGGCTGCCCACCTTCCCGGGCGTCTTTTTGCTAACATGGCTGCAGGGGAGTGCGATCAGTAAGCGCCGCCGCGAATCAAGTCAACACGGGGATTGAAGAATGGAGGAATAGGCATGCATGGGCCGTTCAAAACAGGCATGATCGTCATACTGAGTCTGACCGTCCTGAGCGGATGGGGCTTCAAGAAGGAGAGCCCGGATCAACAGCGAGCGCAGATCGATCAGGCCACTAAGCGGGTCCTGAAGGATTTGTTCCGGGAGGCTCCCGGCGCCCAGGGGCACCTGGATCGCTCCGCCGGTTACGCGGTTTTCAGCAGCCTCGGGATCAACGTGCTGCTGTTGTCCACTGCCAGTGGAAATGGCGTTGCACATTACAAGGACAGCGGCAGGAAGGTGTACATGAAGATGTATTCGGCCGGCGCGGGAGTGGGCATGGGCGTCAAGGATTACAGGCTGATCTTCATTTTCGAAAACCGGGAGAGTCTGGATGAATTTGTCGATGAGGGCTGGACAGCCGGAGCCCAGGCAGATGCCGCCGCGGCCCATGATGACGAAGGAGACGCCGCCTCGCTGGCGACGGATGTTTCCCCTGGCGTCAAACTCTACCAGTTGACTGAATCCGGCCTCGCGCTACAGGCCACGATCCAGGGGACGAAATACGTCAAGGACGACGACCTGAACTGAAGGGGCCGATGAGTTCTTCCGCCTGCTCAGTTTGCTCTCTGCCTGCGCATCAGAACCAGGGCGATTCCGCCCAGGACGGCCAGGCTCGACAGCACCAACTGCAGGGTCAGCGGTTCCGCCAGCAACACGACACCGCCCAATGAGGCGATCACAGGCACCGACAACTGTACTGTTGCGGCGCTGGTTGCGCTCAGCCCCGTCAGCGCCGCGTACCAGATGACATAACCGATGCCGGAGGCAATCGCGCCGGAGGCAATCGCCAACACGGCTCCGGAGGCGGTTAGGCGCCATTCGCCAAAAGCCAACAGACTCACCACCAGGCACAAGGGGATGCTTAACAGGAAATTGTTGGCCGTCGAGCCCAGGGGATTTCCGGCGCCGCGCCCGCGCAACGAGTAAATACCCCATGAAACACCGGCCCCGCCCATCAGCACGGCGCCCAGGGGGTCGGGCGCCGTCACGCCCGGCGCGACCAGGTAGACCAGCCCGCCCACGGCCAGCGCCAGGCCAAACCACGCGGCGGCGGTGAACCGTTCCCCTGAATGCAGCGCAACGGCAAACATGGTCAGTTGCACGGCGCCGAACAGGAGAAGGGCGCCGGTCCCGGCCGACAGGGTCAGGTAGGCGAAAGCGAACAACACCAGGTAAGAGAAAAGGGTCAGAACGGCCAGTGGGTCAGCCTTTGGCCGGCCCTCTTTGCGCCAGGCCGGAAGAACCATCACAAGCAGCAACACCGCGCCGGACACGGCTCGTATCGAGGAGAAACTGGCGGCGTCGATCAGGCCTTCGCCAAGCGCCATGCGGCACAGCAGGGAATTGGCTGCAAAGGCCGTCATGGCGGCTGCCGTGAATGCCTGCGTCTTCATGGCCCCCTTTTTGGTCAGTCCTCCAGCGGCGTCAACTTCAGCAGGCGGCCGCCGTCACGGTCCTCGAGGACCCACAGGTTTCCGTCCGGGCCCTGTTCGATTTCCCGTATGCGCGCGCTCATATCGTAACGCTCCGCCTCGCGGGCCTCGTCGCCTTCGATTTCCACGCGGATGATCGCGCGCGAGGCCAGTCCGGCGATCAGGATTGAACCCTTCAGATCGGGAAACCGGTCGCCTGAATAATAGATTGTTCCCGCCGGCGCGATGGTGGGAACCCAGGCGACCCTGGGCGCCTCGAACTCTGGTCGCGTGTCGTGATTCGGAATTTTTTCACCGCTGTAGTGGTCGCCCTCGGATACGATTGGATAGCCGTAGTTGTGGCCTTTCAATACCAGGTTCAACTCGTCGCCATGCAAGGGTCCCATCTCGGTGTTCCACAATCGCCCGTCAGCGTCGAAGGCTACGCCCAGGGGATTGCGATGCCCCAGCGACCAGATCTCGGCCGTCACGTCCCCCCGGTCGTAAAACGGGTTGTCGTCCGGTACCGAGCCGTCGTCATTGAGCCTGACGATCTTCCCCAGGTTGCCGGTCATTTGCTGCGCCGGATGGAATTTCTGCCGGTCGCCGGACGTGATGAACAGGTAACCCTCTGGATCGAAAACCATGCGATGACCGTAATGCCCGTCATCGGTCACTTTGGGATTCTGGCGCCAGATCACCTCGACATCCTCGAGGCGGTCGTTGCCCTTGATCAGGACCAGGCGGGCGCGGGCGACCGCCGCGCCGCGCGTGTTGCCGATGCCGGACTCGGCGTAGCTGAGGTAGATCAGCCCGTTGTTTTCAAAATCAGGATGCAGGATGACGTCGCCAAAACCGCCTTGTCCGCGGTAGTCGACGTTTGGCACTTCTTCGACCGGCCGGGACTTCTCGCCTTCCCGGGTCACGACGTAGAGGCGCCCCCGCTTTTCGGTGACCAGCAATCGTCCGTCCGGGAGAAAGGTCATGGCCCATGGCTCATTGAAGGTCGCCACCGGCGAAACATCGAATGGCGATTCGGATTCCTGGGCCGGGACGGTGGCCGCCAGGGAAAGGAGCATCAGGAAGAGAGCGGTTCTTGGCATGGTCTGGATCCGTGAATTTTGAATCTGAAGCCGATTTCGGTGAACCGGGAGTATAAACCACATTTCCCGCCGTTCATGGCATTACCCCTGGTGACAAGTCAAACCGTTCAAAAAGTCCGATTAAACGCTGACATCCTGCATCGCGACGCCAGGGGCATTCGCAAGAGAGCGCTAAATGGGCAATTCGAGGCTCGGGGTGGTCCACACCGTCAATGCCCCGTATACCGTCATCGCTATCAGCACCAAATGCAAGACTGTCCGGACACGGGCATTTTGGGCTCCGTGGGTCAATAACAGGATAATCGACATGAGCCCGTTGACGGCAACCAGGTGCCAGAATTCAGGCCTCCAGAACATGATCCCGACGCCGATCCAACCCACCAGGTACAGGGCGATAAAAATCAGGCTGATCCGTCCCCGGGTCTCGAAATCCTCGATCAGGCTGCGATCGCCCACCGACGTGAGCGGCGGAAGAACCGTGGCGCCCGCCAAAAAAATAACGATTGCAAGCGAGAGCATCAGGCCGTAAACAGGCCAGGTCCAACTCTCCTGGAGCGTATTGACAACCGCCAGGCCGAACCAGAACTGGATCTGGAAAAACAGGATGATGGCTGCCGTCGTGAACGGAATCCAGTGCAGGCGGATCTGTTCCTTCTCGCGAACCACAAAGGCTACTGACCGCAGCACCTGCGCCACGCCCAGTCCAACGATGAAGGAGAACGTTATGGTGAGGATCTCAAAACCGGACACGATAGCTGATCTCAGGAAAAGGGTGGACTGGCAGTATAAAGCAGGCTATTCGAAAGTCAGAACGACCTTGCCCCGGGCCCGGCGCTCGGTGATCGCAGCGAAGGCGTCGGTGAACCGGTCGAGCGGATAACGTTCGGTGACCCGCGGTTTGAGGCGGCCTTCAGCAGCCATGGCGCCCAGTTCCGCCATGTTTTTGCGGGATTCCTCCGGGTTATTCTTGCCCCAGGTTCCCCACCACACGCCAATGATGCTCGCTTCCTTCAGCAGGGCGATGTTCGCTGGGAATTTCGGGATATCTCCGCAGGCAAAGCCGATGACGAGGTAACGGCCGTGCCAGGCCAGCGATCTCAGGGCTTGCTGGGCCAGTTCACCTCCCACGGGGTCATACACGACATCGGCGCCTCTGCCGCCCGTCACTTCCCTGACGGCTTCGCGCAAAGATGTGTCCGAGTAATTGATGGTCTCTTCGGCGCCGGCTTCCCGGGCGAATTGCAGTTTTCCCTCGCTGCCGGCTGCGGCGATGACCCGGGCGCCCATGGCGCTGGCGATCTCTACGGCCGTGATGCCGACTCCGCCGGCCGCGCCCAGCACCAGCACCGTTTCTCCCGGCTGCAGCCGCGTGCTTTGGTGAAAGGCGTGGTAACTGGTTGCATAGGTGATCGTGAAGCCGGCGCCCTGTTCGAAAGAGAGGCAGTCGGGCAGGGGAAGGCAGAGCGACTCGCTGACCGCGCATTTTTCGGCGAATGCGCCGGTCTGGGGCAATACGATGACGCGGTCGCCAGGCCGGAAATTACCGACGCCGTCGCCGACGGCTTCGACGATGCCTGCTGCTTCGTTTCCGGGTATGAACGGGGGCGGCACTTTGACCTGGTACTTTCCTGCGATGAGCAGCAGGTCCGGGAAGTTGATGCCGGCCGCCCGAATAGCCACCAGGACTTCGCCGTCCGAGGGAAGCGGGTCGGGCACATCCCGTATTTCCAGGCTTTCGGCCGGGCCGTAAGCCTCGCAGACGAGCGCCTTCACGACAGGTCGATACCTCGCGCCCGGGCGCCCATTTCCGCGAACTTCCGGGATTGTTCGAACCCGGCCTGCAATTCGCTCATGCCGTCTTCGTCGTTGATTTTTTCCCAGGCCGCGGCGACGCCGTCGGCGCTGATGTCATCGGATGCGAGGCAGACTCCGTGGGTTTCGAACCCCTTATACACGGCGAAGCTACCACCTCCGGCGCACAGGACTTTGCGGCTGGGGGATTTCTCGCTGGCGAGGAACACGACGCCTGGACTGACAGAATCGGGAGTCAGCATCTCGTACACGGCATCCGGCAGCAGGCCCTTGGTCATGGCCGTGCCGGCGACCGGCGCCAGGCAGTTGACGTGGATGTTGTACTTGGCGCCTTCCAGGTGCAGCGTGTTCATCAGCCCGACCATGGCCATCTTGGCCGCTCCATAGTTGGCTTGCCCGAAATTCCCGAACAGGCCTGAGCTGGAACTGGTCAGGACGATGCGGCCCCAGGCCTGTTCCCGCATGATCTCCCAGACAGCCTTGCAGCAGTTGGCGGATCCGATCAGGTGAACGTCGACGACCTTGCGGAAGTCGTCCATCGACATCTTCAGGAACGACTTGTCGCGCAGGATGCCCGCGTTGTTGATCAGGATGTCCACGCGGCCCCATTCGTTCATTGCGGCCAGCACCATCGATTCCACCTGGGCTTCATCCGCCACGTTGGCGCCGCTGGCGATGGCTTCGCCGCCGGCTTGCAGGATTTCTTCCGCTACCGATTCGGCATGGTGTGAAACGCCGTCGGCGCCGCCGAGGTCGTTGACCACCACACGGGCCCCGCGCGCCGCCAGCGCGAGTGCGTGACTGCGCCCCAGCCCTTGTCCCGCCCCGGTGACCACGGCCACCCGATCATCGAGTCTGATGCTCATTATTTCTCCTTAAAAAACATTAAATACAGAAAGATATATGAATTACTTAACAATGATTATCGCCAAAAATTCCGCGACCATCGCGGGCGTCTCCCGTCCCTCGATCTCCACGGTCACCTCGGTCTTGGTCAGCCACTGGCCGGGCCGCTTTTCCGTGGCCTCCAGCAATTTCTGCCGCGCCCTTATGCGGCTGCCGACCGGCACGGGCCGCAGGAAACGAACCCGGTCGGAGCCGTAGTTGATGCCCATCATGGTGCCCTCGACCCGTGGCGCCTTTTCCGCGGTCAGGCTGGAAATCAGCGACAGGGTGAGAAAGCCGTGCGCGATGGTGCCCCGGAACGGGGTTTTCGACGCTTTTTCCGGATCCACATGGATGAACTGGTGATCGTTGGTGGCGTCGGCGAAGCGGTCGATGCGCTCCTGGGTGATCTCCAGCCAGGAGGAGGGCTCCACGAGTTCTTTGCCGATCCGCGAAGGCAGGTCCTGCGCCTTGATGGTTTCGCTCATGCGTTTTCCTTCTGCAGTTCCTTCACGTAGGGCCGCAGTTCGTTCCTGGCGACTACCATGCGGTGCACCTCGTCGGGCCCGTCCGCCAGGCGCAGCGTGCGCGTGGCCATGTACATGGCCGCCAGCGGGAAATCCTGCGACAGGCCGAAGGCTCCGTGCATCTGGATGGCGTCGTCGATGACTTTCAGCGCCACGTTGGGCACCACGGTCTTGATCTTGGATATCCAGTTGTGCGCCTCGTGTACTCCCTCGTTGTCGATGACCCAGGCGGTCTGCAGCGTGAGCAGACGCGCCATGTCGATGTTCATGCGGGCGTTGGCGATCACGTCGTAATTTCCGCCCAGTTTCGCCAGCGGCCGGCCGAAGGCCGTGCGGCGGATAGCGCGCCGGCACATCAGTTGGAGAGCCTTTTCCGCGGCGCCGATGGCTCGCATGCAGTGGTGGACGCGGCCGGGGCCCAGCCGGCCCTGGGAAATCTCAAAACCGCGCCCCCGGCCCAGGATTACGTGTTCCTCCGGCACCCGCACGTCGGTGAACGTCATCTGCATGTGGCCGTGGGGCGCGTCGTCCATGCTGAAGACTTCCAATCCTCGGGTCACTTCCACGCCGGGTGCGTCCATCGGCACCAGGATCTGCGAATGCTGCTGATGCCGGGCGTTTTCCGGGTCGGTCTTCGCCATCACGATCAGGATTTTGCAGCGCTCGTCGCCGGCGCCGGAGATATAGGATTTCTCGCCGTTGATCACCCACTCGCCGTCTTCCAGCACCGCGCTGGTGTGGATGTTGGTGGCGTCGGAAGAGGCCACGTCCGGCTCGGTCATTGCGAAGGCGGAACGGATTTCACCGTTCAGCAGCGGTTCGAGCCATTGCTTTTTCTGGGTCTCGCTGCCGTAGCGCTCGAGCACCTCCATGTTGCCGGTGTCCGGCGCGCTGCAATTGAAGGCCTCGGCCGCCAGGTGGGCCCGGCCGGTCTCCTCGGCGAGGTAAGCGTACTCGACGGTGTTCAGACCGTAGCCCCGTTCACTGTCCGTCAACCAGAAATTCCACAGGCCCTTGTCATGGGCGCTGCGCTTGAGGCTTTCCAGGATTTCCTTCTGACGCTCGGTGAGCGTCCAGCGGTCGCCCTTGTCCACCTCGGCCAGGTACTCTTCGTCCACCGGCCTGACTTCTTCGTCGATGAATTTTCTGACGGCCTCGACCAGCGGCAGGACCCGGTCTGACATTCCAAGGTTCATTTCGTCTCCCTCAATAACCCCGGCACCGGGCATAGCGGTCCAGGTGGTAATAATGGTTGCCGTACAGCGCCTCCAGGACCTGGCAGCGCTTCAGGAAAAAACCGATGTCGAAATCATCTGTCATACCGATCCCGCCATGCATCTGGATGCCTTCAAGGGCCGCCTCGCGGGCGGTCTGACCGACCTTCGCCTTGGTCATGCTGGCCAGCTCGGGATCGGCCGGCGCGCTTTCATCGAGCGACTGGAGCGCTTTCAGGACCAGGGAACGGCACAGTTCGATTTCGCCGAACAGGCTGGCCGCCCGGTGCTGCAGCGCCTGGAAGCTGCCGATGGGGACGCCGAACTGCTTGCGCACTTTCAGGTATTCCACGGTGCGGTCAAATACTTCCCGGGCGATCCCCAGCATTTCGGCCGAAGCGCCTATCCGGGCGGCGTCGAGAATGTTTTCCAGCAGGGTATGCCCTTCGTGCAATCCGCCGAGCAAGGCCTCGCGCGGTAGTTCCACGTTGTTCAATGTGACCCGGGCCGCGGCCCCGATGTCCAGCACCGGGTAGCGCTCAATCCGGAGGCCCTCGCTTCCTCGCGGCACCAGGAACAGGGAAATCCCGTCGCCGGTCCACGCGCTGACGATCAGGGTATCGGCGGCCTGGCCGTCCAACACCGCCGTCTTGAGCCCGTTCAGCCGGAAACCGTCTTCGAGCACCTCGGCCTCGGTATCGGCTTTTCCGGGCTCGTGGCGCGAACCCTCGTCACAGGCCAGCGCCAGCAGGTGGTCGCCGCTTGCGACCTCAGGGAGTAGTTCCGCACACTGGCCAGGCGTTCCCGCCAGGTTCAGCGCCGTGACGCCGGCCAGGGCCGTTCCCAGCAGGGGGCTGGGCGATAACGTCCGGCCGCATTCTTCGAGCACGATGCCGATTCCGACGTAGCCGTAATCGAGCCCGCCGTGTTCTTCGTCGACCAGGATGGCAGACCAGCCCATTTCGCACATTTCGGCCCAGAGGTCCCGGGAAAATCCAGTCTCGTCTCCGGCATCGCGCAGGGCCCGCAAATGGCTGATCGGCGCCCGTTCGCGCAGGAACGTGCGGGCCGCGTCTTTCAGCATCAGTTGTTCTTCGTTGTAAATCAGCGCCATGGGTGATGTCCCTCAGCCCGGCAGGCCGAGTATTCGCTTGGCCACGATATTGAGCTGGATTTCCGAGGTGCCGCCCTCGATGGAATTGCCCTTGCTGCGCAGCCAGTCCCTGGGCAATTGTCCGTCCCGGCTGTCCCCGCCGGACCAAACGAGCGAATCGTTGCCGTTGATGGCCATCAGCAGTTCCTGGCGCCGTTTGTTCAGTTCCGTGCCGTAGTACTTGAAGAACGAGGAGACCGCGCCCAGGCTGACGCCCGCCTTGACCTCGTCGCGGGCGCGCTCGATGGTCAGTTCCAGGCAGCGCTCGTCCATTTCGAAACGCGCGATGTCCTGCCGGAGCATCGGATCGTGCAACACCCCGTTTTCCGTTCCCAGCACGTGGATGGCGCTTTTTCCGATACTGCTCAGGCCAGGGCGCGCCAGGCCGGTGGAGGCGATCATCTCCCGTTCGTGGGTCAGGAGGTACTTGGCCACGGTCCAGCCCTGGTTCAGCTCGCCGATGACCTGGTCCTTCTCGACCCGGACGTCTTCGAACAGGGTTTCCGTGAACGGAGACTTGCCGCTGATCAGCATGATCGGCCGGGTGGAAACCCCGCTTGCGGCCATGTCGAACAGCACGAAGCTGATGCCCTCGTGTTTCTTCGCCTCGAAATCGGTCCGGACCAGGCAGAACATCCAGTCGGCCTTGTCGCCGTATGAGGTCCAGACCTTGGAGCCGTTGAGCAGATAATGATCGCCACGGTCCTCGGCCCGCGCTTGCAGGCTGGCCAGGTCTGAGCCGGCATTGGGTTCGCTATAGCCCTGCGCCCAGCGGACCTCGCCGCGAACGATCGGGGGAAGGTGTTGACGCTTGAGATCCTCGCTACCGAACTTCAGCAGGGCCGGGCCCAGCATCGAGATGCCAAAACTCATCAATGGCGGCCGCGCGTGGATTCGCGCCAGTTCCGACTGCAGCGCCTTGGCGTGTTCCCGGTCGAGGCCGCCGCCCCCGTATTCCGCCGGCCAGCTCGGGGCGGTCCAGCCCCTCGACGCCATGTCTTCCAGCCAGAGGCGCTGGTCTTCGCTTTGGAATTTGAAACTTCGGCCGCCCCAGCAGATGTCGGCTTCCGTTCGGCAGGGATGTCTCATCGACTCGGGACAATGGCTTTTCAGCCAGTCGCGGACTTCCAGCCGGAAGGACTCAATTGCATTCATATCGGGCGGCTCGGTTTTTCGCGGGTCCTGAATGGAAAAACCCGCGTACGCATCGTCGCGGGTCTTTCCGGTGGCGGCGCTCCACGGCTCAGTCGTCGTGGCTCATGGAATATTTTTCCTGGTGCTCCCAGATCTGGTAATTGGAGCTCTTGGCGGCGCTGGAGAACTGCTTCAACAGGTCCGCCGCGGCGTCGTCACCCATGTGCTTGGCGAGGAAACGGAAGAAACTGTCCTCGTCACGGTCCATTTCGGCGTAATTCCGGTAGGGGATCACGATGCCCTCCTGGGGTCCCCCGCCGATCGTCGTCGTCCACAGCCAGGCGCGGTCGTCGGTGGCCCAGCCCTGATTGAGCGCGATCTGGCTCATCTTGTCGCGGGCGGCGTCGAAGTCCGCTCCGTGTCCTGGCCAGAGATTGAACTCGGTGACCGCGTAGAACCTGTATGGGTCGCCGTCTTCCACCCAGTGGGAGTTTTTCCAGCCGACCTGTTCCAGATAATGCGCCCAATGGGCAGCATGCGGTGCGACGTTTTCGTTGAAGTGCTCGCCGACGTTTTCGTTCTCGTCATTCCACAGGCTGTAGGCATCCTGATCCGCCCATTCGAAGCAGCAGAAACGGATTGCGACCCGGTCGAGATCCTCGCCCAGCAGCGGCGTGTAGACCTGCCAGCTCCGGGGATCGCCGTGCTCCTTGCGAAAAGCCATGTGCGCTTCCAGCGCTTCGAAAAATTCGTCTCCATGACCCTCCTTCGGTGTTGCCAGCCACATTTCGGCCAGCGGGGGCGGCGGATCCTCCGCCGCGGACACCGCGGGAGCCAGGAAAATCAGCAGGCCAAGCGTGCCAAAAACGAGTATCGCCGGAAATTTCTTCATTGGTTGTCCCTCGACATGGTGAGCGGGTTAATTTAACACATGGGAAGCAGGGGTTTAACAGTATAAACCGGCAGGGGCATTGTGTAGAATGCAGCCCTTCGAAATTCCCGGGCCGATTCATTGGAAACCAACCTTCAAACCAACCAGCTGGAAGACCTCACGAGCCGCGCTGACGCGCTCAGGGGGTATCTTTGACTACGCTGAAAAGCGTGACCGGCTCGAAGAAGTAAGCCGCGAGCTGGAAAACCCCGAAATTTGGAACGACCCGGAAAAGGCCCAGGCCCTGGGTCGTGAACGGGCTCGCCTGGAGCACATCGTCGGCACCCTGGATTCCCTCGCGAACGGCCTGAACGATGCGCAGGAAATGCTCGAACTCGCCATCGAGGAAGCGGACGAGGAAATCGCCGAGTCCGTGGGCTCCGATCTGGCAGCGATGCAGGAAAAGGTCGAGCGGCTCGAGTTCCAGCGCATGTTTTCCGGCGATATGGATTCCAGCCCCTGTTTCGTGGACATCCAGGCCGGCTCGGGCGGCACCGAGGCCCAGGACTGGGCCGAAATGCTGCTCCGCATGTACTTGCGATGGGCCGAACGGCGCGGCTGGGCCACCGACTTGGTCGAGGTATCGGCCGGCGAAGTCGCGGGCATCAAGAGCGCCACCATCCACATCAGCGGCGAATACGCCTATGGCTGGTGCCGCACGGAAACCGGCGTGCACCGCCTGGTTCGCAAATCCCCCTTCGATTCGGGCAACCGCCGGCACACCTCCTTCGCCGCCGTGTTCGTCTCGCCCGAAGTGGACGACAACATCGATATCGACCTCAACCCGGCGGATATCCGGGTCGACGTGTACCGGGCTTCCGGGGCCGGCGGCCAGCACGTGAATACGACCGATTCCGCCGTTCGCATGACACATTTACCCACGGGAATCGTCGTGCAATGCCAGAACGACCGATCGCAACACAAGAACCGGGACCATGCCATGAAGCAGTTGCGGGCCCGGCTGTACGAGCACGAAATGCAAAAGCGCACCGAGGAGCACCAGAAACTGGAAGACTCCAAGTCCGACATCGGCTGGGGCAGCCAGATCCGCTCCTACGTTCTGGACCAGTCCCGGATCAAGGACCTGCGCACCGGCGTCGAAATCGGCAACACCCAGGGCGTCCTCGACGGAGACCTCGACCCATTCATCGAGGCATCGCTAAAACAGGGCCTGTAGGAGCGAATAAATTCGCTCCTACAATAGAATGAAAAATGACAGAATAGGCACATGAACGACAAAAACGAAAACCCGTCGGCCGAGAACGAAGAGAATCGCCTGATCTCGGAACGGCGCGGCAAGTTGTCGGCCCTGCGCGAGGGCGGGCAGGCATTCCCGAACGATTTCCGCAAGGACACCACGGCAGGGGCGCTGCACGAGCGCTTCGATGAATCCGACGCCGAAGAACTGGAGAAGGTCGGCGAGGAATTCTCACTGGCCGGGCGGATGATGGCCAAGCGGGTGATGGGGAAGATCGCTTTCGTCCGCCTGCAGGACCGCAGCGGCGCGATCCAGCTGATGATCCAGCGCGACAACCTGCCCGAAGGCGTATTCGCACAATTCAAGCACTGGGATGTCGGAGACATCGTCGGCGCCCGCGGCAGCATCGTGCGCACGCAGAAAGGGGAGTTGTCGATCCGGGTCGTCGAATTGCGGCTGCTGACCAAGTCACTGCGCCCCCTGCCGGAAAAGTACCATGGACTGACCGATACGGAAGCCCGCTACCGCCAGCGCTATGTCGACCTGATCATGAACGAGGATTCCCGTTCGGTTTTCAGGACGCGTTCCCGGATCATCACCTTCATCCGCTCCTTCATGGAATCGCCCGAACGCGATTTCCTGGAGGTCGAGACCCCGATGATGCACCCGATACCGGGCGGCGCCGCGGCACGGCCTTTTGTCACGCACCACAACGCGCTGGACCTGCAGATGTTCCTTCGCGTTGCGCCCGAACTCTATCTCAAGCGCCTGATCGTCGGCGGCCTGGGCCGCGTGTACGAGATCAATCGTAATTTCCGCAATGAGGGCGTTTCCACGCGCCACAATCCCGAATTCAC
>CAJIBJ010000111.1_pt1 | contig 51817 bp, 44 predicted proteins | sample 9199331 | NCBI WGS metagenome assembly CAJIBJ01 (sample SAMEA7708300, study PRJEB35096) | sediment metagenome | biome: marine neritic benthic zone biome [ENVO:01000025]; feature: sediment [ENVO:00002007]; material: shallow marine sediment [ENVO:03000034] sea grass bed [ENVO_01000059] ... | reverse complement strand
GGCGGCGGCACGTACTACTACAACATCGTGACCGGCGCCAACGCCGGCGGCGGCGGATTCTCCGATTTCCACGCGCGGTTCCCGGACGGCGCCAGCATCCCCGCGGGCGGATACCAGACCATCGCCCTCGACGGTTCCGACAATTTCTTCGCGACCTACGGCGTGAACCCCACCTATGAGCTCTACGAAGACGGCGTCGACGGTATCCCCGACATGCACGAAGCCCTTCCGGGCAGCATCAACGGGCAGGGCGGACTGACCAACAGCGGCGAGGTCGTGGTCCTGTACACCTGGGACGGCGCCAGCGACCTGGTCCAGGACCTCGACTACGCGGTCTGGGGCGACAAGGCGGAAGCCGTGGACAAGACGGGCGTGGCAATCGACGGCCCCGACGGTGATTCGGACACCAGCAGCTACCAGCCCGACACGGCCATCCCCGCCCAGGACATAGTGGCCGGAGGAGCTCATGCTTCCGGCAGCACCTTCTCCCGCGACGACCTGGCCGAAGGGACGGAAACCCAGTCCGGCGGCAACGGCGTCAACGGGGACGACGAGACCTCGGAGAACCTCAGCGTGACCTGGCGGCAGGCGGATCCGAGCCCGAACGCCGAAACCCCGCCGCCGGTGGTGGAAATCACGGACATCATCATCACCGAGATCATGCAAAACCCGGCCGCGGTGTCTGACACCAATGGTGAATGGGTGGAACTGTACAACTCCACCGACGCGCCCATCGACATCAACGGCTGGACGATTGCAGACGACGATATCGACGCCCACCTGATCGAGAATGGCGGGCCGCTGATGGTCCCGGCCGGCGGCTACATCGTGCTGGGAAGGAACGCGGACAGCGCCCTGAACGGCGGCGTCACGGTCCAGTACCAGTACGCCGACTATTTTCTCAGCAACAGCAGCGACGAAGTGGTCCTGTACGATGGCGTCGGACTGGAAGTCGACCGCGTCGCCTACGACAACGGCGCCAGCTTCCCCGACCCGACCGGCGCCTCCATGTCGCTCAGCGACCTGGCGCTGGACAACGCGCTGGGTGTGAGCTGGTGCGAATCCGCGACGCCGTTCGGCTTCGGCGACCGGGGTACGCCGGGCGCCGAGAATGCCTGCGAAGCGGTGATTCCGCCCTTCGGCGCCTGCGGTGACGAATCCACGCCGATCCATTTCGTACAGGGAGACGGTCCCGCGAGTCCCTGGAACGGCACGCCCGGTGTCATCCTCGAAGGCGTCGTGGTGGGTGACTTCCAGGCGGGTGACGAACTGGACGGCTTCTTCCTGCAGGAAGACGACGCCGACGTCGACGGCAACCCGGCCACCTCGGAAGGTATCTTCGTTTACGACGACGGCTTCGGACCCGACGTGAGCCCGGGCGACGTGGTGCGCGTGCAGGGCACCGTCACCGAGTTCTTCGACCTGACGGAGTTGAATAACGTTATCGACATGGCCGATTGCGGGACCACCGGCTCGGTGACGCCCACGGCCATCAATCTGCCTCGCGCCTCTCTCGACGACTGGGAGGAGACCGAGGGCATGCTGGTGACCTTCCCGCAAACCCTCTACGCCAGCAGCAACTTCACTCTGGCGCGATTCGGCCAGGTAGAGCTCTCGGTGGATGCCCCGCTGGACACCCCGACCAACGTGGTCGCCCCGGGCGCGCCGGCGCTGGCCCTGCAGGAGCTGAACGACCGCAGCCGGATTCAGCTGGATGACGGCAGCACCGTGCAGAACCCGGCAGTCACGCCGTACCTGAACGCGGAGGGAACGCTGAGGATCGGCGACAGCATTACCGACCTGACCGCCGTGCTTGGCTACAGCTTCGGCGATTACGAACTGCAGCCGGTCAATGCGATCGTGTTCGACACCACGAACCCGCGCCCGGCCGGCCCGCCGGACGTCGGCGGCTCGCTGGTGCGCGTGGCCGGCTTCAACGTGCTCAACTATTTCACCACGATCGATACGGGTGACGATGTCTGCGGGCCGGAGGCCGACCAGGGCTGCCGCGGCGCGGACAGCGAGCTGGAGCTGGAGCGCCAGCGGACCAAGCTGGTCGCAGCGCTGGGTGGACTCGACGCCGATGTCGTGGGTCTGATCGAACTGGAGAACGCGCCGGACGACACGCCCACCGCCGACCTGGTGGACGGCCTCAACAATGCGCTTGGGGCAGGCACTTACGCCTATCTCGCCACCGGTGCGATCGGCTGGGACGTGATCCGGCAGGGACTGCTCTACAAGCCCGACGCCGTGACGCCCGTGGGCAGTTTCGAGATCCTGGACGACTCGGTCGATCCGACCTTCCTGGAGGAATTCAACCGGCCCGCGCTGGCCCAGACTTTCAGTGAAAACGTGACCGGCGAAACCTTCACGGTCGTTATCAATCACCTCAAGTCCAAGGGCGCGCCATGCGACGTCATCGGCGATCCGGACACCGGCGACGGCCAGGGCAACTGCAACCTGACCCGAACCTCGGCCGCCACGGCCCTGGTGAACTGGCTGGCTACCGATCCGACCGGCAGCGGCGACAGCGATGCCGTCATCCTCGGTGACCTCAACGCCTACGCGATGGAAGACCCCATCGCGGCCATCGTAGGCGGAGGCTACGCGGACCTGGTTCAGGTCTTCGCAGGAACCGGTTACGAAGACGGCGCGTATTCCTTCAATATCTTCGGGCAATCCGGCTACCTGGATCACGCCCTGGCCAGTCCCAGCCTCGTGCCCGAAGTCAGCGGAGCGGCCGCCTGGCACATCAACGCCGACGAGCCGGTCGCGCTGGACTACAACACGGAGTTCAACCCGCCGGCGCTGTACCAGCCCGATGAATTCCGTTCATCGGATCACGATGCCATCGTGGTCGGCCTGTTGATCGACGCGGATGAAGACGGGGTCTGGGACGCGATCGACGCCTGCGCTGGCACGGTCATCCCTGAATCGGTTCCGACCCTCGAGCTCGGCGTCAACCGCTTCGCCCTGGTCGACGGCGACGGCGTGTTCGACACGGTCGAGCCAAACGGCAAGGGGCCGAGAGCCGCGTTCGACATCCACAACACGGCCGGCTGTTCCTGTGAGCAGATCATCGCGGAACAGGGCCTGGACGACGGTCACACGAAGTTCGGCTGCAGCGTGGGCGAGATGCGCGAATGGGTGGATCTGGTGAGTGAGCCCTGACGCGAGCGGATTCTTCTGATTCCACGGAAGGAAAAACCCCCGCCCGTCAGGCGGGGGTTTTTTTCAGGGATTCAGCAAGAGGGTCAGCACTATTCGCTGTCCTGGGTTCCTTTGCCGTGATGTTCCGCCTGGTGTTTGGCGAACTCGCCGGGATCAATGCAGCCGTCGCCATCCAGGTCCAGGTCGGCGAAGGTCGGCATTTTCATGCCGTTGCCGTGGTGCATGCCCATGCCTTTGCCTTTTCCGTGCTTCTCATGCATGGCTTTCATGTGGGCCTGCTGGCCCGCGGTCAGTTCCGCTTCGCTCAGCATGCCGTCACCATCGGTGTCGAGATCGCTGAACACAGGGGCCGTCGCGGCGCCCTTCATGGGCTTTCCGGCTTCCGCCATCGCTTTCATCCGTGCGCTGCGTGTAGCCGTGAATTCATCTTCACTGACGAAACCGTCACCGTCGGCATCGAATTCCGAAAATGCGGGGGGTTGGTGTTTCTGGCCGCAATCAGCCTTCGCAACGAAGGGCAGCATCGCGATCGCGATGATCATCGAAGCGATCAGGATGACCTTGAACGCGGCCTGGTCGGGACTTTTCATCGTACGTCTCCGTTGGTCAGTCCGACCATCTTGGACATCTGCAGTCCGGATTTCATTGATCTGGGACAACAAGCGGCGGTGCCGTTTGGCGCAACGCCTCGTCGCCACGAGGGTTTGCCTTGTCAGATTCCTGTAAGGGAATCCCTGCCAAATCGTTCCCTATCCTGTACGGATCCCAACCACGGAGCACCCCCATGTTCGGAAATCTTCTGCCTTTCCTGATGTTCGGCATCCTGCTGGCCGCCGTGCTCAGCAAGCCGCTCTCCCGGGTGCCCTGGATTTCACTGCCGGTCGTCCTGGTGGCTCTCGGTTTCATATCGTCGGAAATCTGGGTGGGGTTGGGAATGGACACGGGCCTTCGCTGGGAGATTCTGCGCGACCTGGTGTTCTACCTTCTGCTGCCCATACTGATCTTCGAGGCGGCCATCAACATCGACACCCGCTGGCTGCGGCGCGAGGCGGTCTTGATCGGCCTGCTGTCCGTACCGCTTCTGCTGGCCGCGGCCTGGCTGGCGGCCGGCATCATCCAGTTCCTGATGGGCGGCTCCCTGGGCGGAAGCTGGGCGCTGGCCCTGCTGATCGGCGCGATGATCTGCGCGACCGACCCGGCTATGATTTCCGGCGTGCTGGACCGCAACGGGCGGGCCCGCCGGGTGGAAAACATCCTGGAGGGCGAAAGCCTGATCAATGATGCAACAACCATCACTCTGTTCGCGATGATCTCGGGGCTCCTGATGGCGCCGGAGGTGGAGATTCCGGGCTGGATGATCGCCGGCCGTTTCGTGCTGACCCTGCTGGGCGGAGCGGCGATAGGCGTGATCCTGGGCTGGCTGTTGGACCTCGTTATCGCACCCGCCGATGACAAGGTGTTGTCCACCTCGGCCACGTTGGTGCTGGCCTTTTCCAGTTTCTGGATCGGCGAGCACCTGCTGGGCTTCAGCGGCGTGGTCGCGACGCTGGCCGCCGGCGTGACCGTGGCCTGGCGGCAGCGCAAGCACCGCTCGGAGGAAGACATCTCCTTCGCGCTGGACTCCTGGCAGATCCTGGGGTTCTGCGCCAACGCGATGCTGTTCTTCGCGGTCGGCATGAGTATCACTGTGCAGATGTTCCAGGACCATTGGCTGGCGATGCTGATCGGCGTCGCGGCGGCGGTGGTTTCACGCGCTGTGATCGTGTTCCTTGGCATCGGCCCGATTTCGCTACTGCCGCGCGTCGGAAAGCTGAGCCTCGCCGAGCAGAACTTGATGGTCTGGGGCGGTATCCGCGGCGCCGTGGCCATCGCGCTGGCCCTGTCGCTGAGCATCGACATCCCGCACTGGTACACCATCCAGAGTACGGTTTACGGCGTGGCGCTGTTCAGCCTGGTCGTGCAGACCCCGCTGCTGCCGTTCCTGGCGATGAAAAAAAAGAAAGGACAGAGAAAAATGGCGCCGCAGACCCTGTAGGAGCGGATTAGCGCAGGCAATGTAGGTGGAGCGACTTTTGCCGAAGGCGAAAAAAGTGCCGCCGGAATGCCGTGGCACGGCGCTCAAAGACATAAAACCATCGCGAATAAATTCGCTCCTACTGGTGCAGGTAAATGTGTGACCGCGCGGAGAGAAGGGCTTTGGATTCGCGCCAGTCGGGATAGAGCTGTTCCTGGAGGGCGTAGAAGGCTTTGCCGTGGTTATGCTCCTCGAGGTGGCAGATTTCGTGCGCAATTACATAGTCGATGCACGCCGGGGGGGCTTTCAGCAGGAGCGGATTCAGTGTGATCACGCCCCTGGACGAGCAGCTGCCCCAGGTCCGTTTCATTTTTCGCAGGCGCATCGGCGGGATTTGCCCACCGACCCAGGGCGCCACCCGGGCGAGGGCCGCCAGCCTGGACTCGAAATGCTGCTGCGCCTGTTGCCGGTGCCAGCGCTGCAGGCTGTTCCTGACTCGTTCCGGTTCGGGATCTGCGGTGACGATCCGGATGCATTGGCCCGTCATCCCGACTGATCCGCGGCCTGGTTTCACCACCACATCCAGCGTGACCCGGCGGCCCATGAACAGGTGCTTCTCACCACTGGTGTAGCGATACTCCGGCAAGTCGCTGAGCCGGGCCCTTGCCCGATCGAGAAACCTGGCCACGTGCCTCGCACGCCGCTGCAGCGACACCTGTATCACGCGGCGGCTCATACGCCGGGGCGCCACGACCAGCAAACTGCCATGATCATCAATCTCGAGGTGTATGCGCCGCGTGACGGCAGGGCGGTGCGTCACCTTGTAATCGATGGGGCTGCCTTCGTTCATGATGCGGTAGACCTTCACCGGCACAACGATACTAGATGGGAGACACCCCGGAAACCGCCTTGTGATTTGCGTATACTTTTTTCATTGGCCGCGCCGGTATTACTCCTGGTCGCAGGATCGACATGCATAAAATCCCGACACTGCTAGCCGCTCTATTCCTGGCTTTACCCCTCGGTTCTTCAGCCGAAGAACTGGATTCCCTGCTGGCGCGAAACACCGAGGCGCATGGCGGCGCCGAAAACTGGGCTGGCATCAGGAATGTGCGCTACCGCCTGACCATCATCGAGCCTTCCTTCGAAGTGGAGGGCAGCTATGTCGCCACCCGCGAAGGCAGCGCGCGGATGGACATCACAGCCGATGGCAAGCGGGTATTCAGCGAGGGACTGCACGAGGGCAGCGCCTGGCGGTGGTCGCCGGACGGCGGCGTGGAGCAGCAGAACGAAGAAGCTGCGCTGGGCCTGCTCCGCGGCATCCTGATGCCCGGGCGGTTTTTCCTGTTGCAGGACCTGCCGTCGCAGGGTGCGGAACTGGAACTGGTCGGCGAAGTGAACGACCGCGGGCAAAAACAATGGCAGATCCGGGTGTCGATGGACCGTGGATTCAGCCGTGAGTATTACCTTGACGATGAAAGCGGGCGCATTGTGCGGGAACGCGACCGGCGAGCCATCCGCGCCGGGGCCGACGCGGATAAAGTGACGGTGGAGACCCGCAAGGAAGACCCGGACTGGGTCAACGGCACGCTCTATTACAAGGTCAGCAAGAATCTGAATGCTGACTCCGGGGAGTGGCTGGCCATCACGCGTGTCAATTCAGTGGAGCACAATATAGAAATTCCGGCAGGATTTTTCCTGCCGGAATGATGGGTTGGTGTGCAGGTTGGTTCAGTTTTTTAAAACGAAGACCAACTCACTAAAGCCATCGCGAACGCGCCACGGCATTCCGGCGGCACTTTTTTCGCCTGCGGCGAAAGCCGCTCCACCTCCATTACCTGCGCCAATTCGCTGCTACTGGCCTGTGCTTCCCGCGGCGGGTTTGCGGCTTAGCGCGGTTGCCATGTCCGCGGGGCCTGCGATCCGCGGGCTGTGGGCGCCGACCAGCTTGCTGTAATCCAGATTCAGCCGCTCCAGCGCCTGCGCGAAGGCGACGGTTGCAGGAACCGCGGGCGGGATCACCCCGGTGGCCGGCTGCGGAAAGTGATCCGCCTCGAAGATGATGCCCTCGTCCGGCAGCCAGGCGATCAGGATATTTTCCGCGTGCGGTGTCGGGCCGATATTGTACAGCTCGATCTTCCGGTCGCCATCTGTCAGGGTCATGCGGTCTTCGACGAACTCGAGTTGCGCCTCGCCGTCGCCGGCCGCATTCCGGACCACTTCCTCGTTTTCCTGGAAGGTGATGATGGTGGCGCCTTCTTCTGCATAGGCCGCCGCCCCGGGTACGTGGTCGTTGTGGTGATGCGTCAGCACACCGTAGCGGATGGGCTTGTCCGCAATTTCCTTGCGCATTTCCTTTATGCTCGCCGGTACGGTCTGCGTGCCGCCGATGGCGACCACGTGGTCGTTCATCTCGACGAACAGCGCGTAGGTCCCGTTGCCGCCAATCAGGAAGACGCCTTCATCAATCTCCTGGGTGCTGAGCGCGTCGGGCGTAACGGCGGCCACTTTCTCCAGATTGGCCGGCACCTCGAGATAGTCATCCAGCGGGGCATTTACCCGTGTCTGCAGGATATCGATAACCAGGTTGGGCGCGTCGTTCACGTACAGCTCGAACTTCTGGTTGAAAGCGATCCCGTCGATGACGGCGTAATCGAGAAAGCGGTATTCGACCTGCCCGAAAGGCGGCAGCACGCGCTCCATTCGGCCCAGCATGTGCGTTTCCTGGTCGATGTAGAGAGCCAGCGCGGGCCCGACCTCCATCACCAGGGTGATGACGTCGTAATTGCGGCCGTCGATTTCGACTTCACCCAGCCAGTTCGACGTGTGGCGCCGACCCTGCAGCTGTTTCATCAGCAAGGGCGGGGTCACCCGGATGAACGGGCCGGACTGCGTGTCGAAGTCGGGTTCGGCCAGGGGAGCGGCCGTCCCGGAACGGTAATTGAGCTGCCAGCTGTCTTCGCCATTGATGATCGTGCCCTGGTTGAACACGTAGCCGCCGCCTTCACCCTTGTTGCGGGTCACGAAGACGTCGTTTTCGAGATCAATGGCATTGAAATTTTTCTGATTGCTCCGGTCGTAGGGAGGGCCCGGCTTGCGGCTCTGGCCCGATGCGATATTGGTGAAATCGGATTTCTGCGCCAGGGTATTCAGATTGGAAAGCGCCTCGGCGCCGCCGTGCGCCTCGATGGCTGCATCGATGACTTCACCGGCCTTGTTGACCGACTTCAGGGGCAGGGTCTCGGCCAGCAACATGCCGCACGACAGTAACCATGCCGCGCCCAGGGGAATGAGTAGTATCTTCTTCACGATGAACTCCTTGCGTTCTGTGAACAGGGGATGGAAAGCGTTCATTTCATCTTAAGCGTCGCACCCGGAATCGCCAGTGCGGAAACGACGACAGGAAGCCTCGTTGCGATGAATGCATCCAAATGCCCGCCCTGCCGCCTCTCAGGAGTACGAAAACAAACTATTTCTGAAAAAGGAGCAAGAAAATGAGTGGTGAAATGATTCCCATCGTAATGTTCATCGTCATCGGCGTCGCCGTGCTGGGCTATTACTACTGGAACCACAAGAACCGGCTGTCCGTGATGGAAACGGTGCAGAAGGCCATTGAAACCGGCGGAGAGCTCAATACCGAACTGCTGTCCCAGCTCGGCGCGGCGGTCAATCCGCGCATCCGCGACTTTCGCCGCGGCGTCATCTTCCTGGCGCTGGGCGTCGCCGGCCTGCTGTGCAGCCTGTTCTTCGGCGATGCGGACGTGATCAACGGAATCCGCGCCGGATCGGTGTTCCCGCTGATGCTTGGCCTGGGCTTCCTGATAGTATGGAAAATGAACACGGAATAGGAAGGCATTATCGTGATCTCCGATCAGGAGCTGGTGGCGCGCGTCGCCGGCTTCGACGACCCCGCGGCGTTCCAGGCCCTGGTGCAAAGGCACCAGGCAGCGGTGCGGGGTTTTCTGCGCCGCCTGCTGGCCGGCGATCACGGCACGGCCGACGACCTGGCCCAGGAGACTTTCCTGACCGCTTACCGGAAAATCGGCACCCTGAAATCCAGCGGCAGCTTCGTTTCCTGGCTGCACACCATCGCCTATCGCCAGTTCCTGCAGTTCACGCGCAAGCACGCGCGGCAACAGGTGATGGCCGAACCGCCCGATGCGGGCCACGACCCGGCCGGCTCCACCGACGCGGAGATCCTGGCCGAACGCCTGATGCGCTACGTTAGCGAAGAAGAGCGCGCCTGCCTGACGCTGGCTTACGCCGCGGGCATGAGCCACCCGGAAATCGGGGACGTCACGGGCCTGCCACTGGGGACCGTGAAGTCCCATATCCAGAGAGGCAAACGCAAGTTACAAAACTGGTTGCGAGATCATGATCATTCCATTTCCCAAACACCCGAAAATGCCCGCCGAGGGCAGGGCAAGGAGAACCGCCGTGCCTGAATCACCCTTCGACCGGGAACTCGAAACTCTGCTTCAGTACCGTGACCCGGCGGGAGAGGATACCTTCGTGCTCAACGTCATGAAGGATGTCCAGCGCGCCCGCCGCACCCGGCGCATGATCCTCTGGGTATTTGGGCTGGTCGGCGCGATATTCGGCCTGGCCGGCGCCGTTATGCTTTCGGACAGCATTACCGAGCTGTTTGCTTTCGAACTGGCCTTGCCCGCGACGCAAACCATGCAGGTCGTGCTCTTCATCGTGGGCGGCGCGGCCTTTTACGCCTGGTTCATGAATGACGACTGGAGTCTGGGGGGTTAGTGCACGGTGGTCTAGATATGTTCTTTGGCGCTGCTCCTCTTAACGCCCGATAAAACCATCGCGAATAAATTCGCTCCTACAAGGGGACGTGGGGGCGTGGCTGGAGCTTGGCTCCTATATAATGCCGGGGTTTTCAACTTTGGGCCCCAGCATGAAAACTCTGTCTCGCCTGGTCGTTTTGATTGCCATTCCGATCGCTTCCATTGTCTGCGCAGAAGCGCCCTACGTCGATCCGGCCACCGATTCCAGCCACTTCGGCCCTCCGGACAAGTTCCTTTTCTGGACTCCGGAGCAACAGGTTGCCGGCTACCGCAACATCGACAGGATCTTCCCGACCCGCCGCATACCGGCCGCGGGCGCTACGCTGGAACTGCCCGAAGCGCCGATCGACCTGGGTGGAGTGACCATCAACGACGGATCGGTTTCGATGACGGTCGATGACTATTTCGTGCGCCGGAACGTCGCCGGACTCCTGGTGATCCGGGACGGAAACATCGTTTATGAGCGTTACGGGCTGGGCAACACGCGTGATTCGCGCTGGATCTCGTTCTCGGTCACCAAGTCCGTGGTCTCGATGCTGGTCGGCGCGGCCGTCCGGGACGGCTACATCGCCAGCGTGGACGAGAAGGTGAGCGACTACCTGCCGCGGCTGAAAGGCTCTCCGTACGACGATTCCACGATCCGCAATGTCCTGCAGATGGCCTCGGGGGTCGAATGGAACGAGGATTACGACGATCCCGAATCCGACGTGAACAGCGCCAGCTGGCAGACGGTCAAGCTTTATGGGTACCTGGGGCAGAAGTCGCGGGCCGCACCTCCGGGCGACGTGTTCAACTACAACACGGCCGAGACCAACCTGGTCGGCACGCTGCTTCGTTCTGCTGTCGGCAACAACTTGTCCACTTACCTTGAAGAGAAAATCTGGCGTCCTTTCGGCATGGAGGCGGACGCCTACTGGTCGCTGACCGAACCGGGTGGCGGCGAGTTCGGCGGCTGCTGCATCAGCGCGACGCTGCGCGACTACGGGCGGCTGGGCCTGTTCGCGCTCAGGGAAGGGAGGCTGCCTGACGGCTCGGAAGTGCTGCCCGGGGGCTGGATGCGGGACTCGACCCTGCCGTCTGCGGCTGACCCGGGATATGGATACCTGTGGTGGCTGGGCGGCGAAGGCGCCTACCGGGCCGCCGGCATCTTTGGCCAGGGCATTTGCGTGCACCCGGAGCAGAATATCGTGATCGCCCTGCACAGCGCCCGGGGCGTGGCCAGCAGGGAAGAAGACTGGGATTTGCAGAATGCGCTCTGCGACGACCTGGCGGGGGCGTTGGCAGGGCAATAGGGATATAATCGAAGGGGCCATGCGCCGCTTCCTTCTGATCACACCACTGGTTCTCCTCGTGCTGGTTGCCGTCACGGTCGGCGTCGCGTATTTCCTGCTCAAGAACGAAGGCTTCGTGAAGTCGCAGCTGCACTCGCAATTGTTGAAATATACCGGGCGCGAACTGACCGTGAACGGGGCCGCCGAACTCCAGCTCGGCCGCGTGACCCGACTGGAAGCCCGCGATGTCCACTTCCAGAACGCGGACTGGTCCGATGAGCCCGACATGGCGTCCGCCGGCCACCTCGTCGTCTCAATTGATCTCTCGACGCTGTTCGAAGACCGCATCGTTTTCCCCGAGGTCGTCCTCGACGACTGCAAGGTTTCGGTACTGCGTAACGACGAGGACAAGCTGAACTGGGCCATTGGTCCGGAGGATGCACAGGAAGAGCCGGAATCCGAACCGGAGCCCGATTCGCCGCCGATGGAATTCCTTCCGGTGAAGTTCCTGGATCTCCAGGTTTCGAAATGCGGGGTTTTCATCGACAGCATCAAGCTGGAAACGCCGCTGGATATCCAGGTCGCTTCGCTCGACATGGAGCAACTGGACAACGGACGATGGCAGAGCAAGGCGTCCGGAAGCGTGAATGACATGCCGCTGTCGATCGACGGCTGGCTGGCTCCGTTCCAGGCCTTTGTCATCGGAGGCCGGCTGGACCATGACCTGAAAGCCGTCCTGGGCGACATTACGCTGCAGAGCTCGGGCTCGATCCAGGATGCGAAAACCGGGGCCGGGGCCAACCTGACGACACGGCTCCACGGCCCGGAAATCGAGACCCTGTTGACGGAATTCAAGCTGCCGCCATTCAGCGAGGGCGAGTTCGATTACCAATTGAAGCTCAACACCGAAGGCGACATGACACGGCTGGACCTGGACGGCGACCTGGGCAGCGTCAACGTCGAGGCCAGCGGCGAACTCGACCGGCTGATCCGGCCGACGAAAGGTAATGTCAAAGTCTCCATCGACGGCCCGAACCTGGGTGCGCTGGCGAGCGTGTTCGGCGTCGAAGGCCTGGTCGAAAAGGCGTTCAGCCACCTAGCCCATATGGAGTTCCTGCAAGATACCGTTCATATCCACCAAGCGGCTCTGCAGACGGACAGTGATCACCTGAAGATCGGGGGAAAATTCAGCACCGCACCGCATTTCGCCGGAACTAATCTGGCCGTGAGCTTCAAGAGCGACGAGGCCGGCGAATGGACCACGGTATTTGGCCAGCCGAAGCAGGAACTGGGACCGATCGACGTCGATGGCAAGCTGCTTATCGGCGAGAAAGGCCTGATTACCCTCGACGCCAAGGTTGAGCAGGATGCGACCCGGGCGGAAGTGAATGGCGGCCTGGGCAGCCTGCCGGACACCATTCAGCCAGACCTGAATGTTGACTTTGAGTCTCCGGACCCCAGCCACCTGGCGGCCGTCGCCGGCCTGGATTTCATTCCCGCCGCACCACTGGTGATCAAGGGCCGAATCGGCGTGAAGGGGAAACGTATCGAGTTGGAGAAAGTCACCGTCAATCTTGCCGGCAATAAGGCCGATATCGATGGCGCGATCAATCTGGATAACCGCTACGCCGGATCTCGGCTGGACCTGCAACTCGAAGCACTAAACGCGGGTGATCTCGGCCGACTGTTCGGAAAAGACGGCTTACCTGAACAGCCGGTGCAGCTAAGCGCGGAGATCAAGCCCGAGGAAAAAGGCCTGTCGTTCACAGTGAACGATGGCAACCTGGGAGAAATTCAACTCGAACTTCAGGGCCGGATTCCGGATTTACAGCGACCCATGGCGATGGACGGCAATTTCGACATCAGTCTGCCCCGGCTCAGCGACCTGACTCTGCTCTTCCCGGGCAAGAAACTGCCCGATGCGCCCTTCACCGCGCAGGGCAAGCTGGAGACGCGGGACGAACGGGTGCACCTGGAAAACATCAACCTGGACCTGGACGGGAACACGGCCCGCGTGAACGGCCAGATCACCCTCGCGGAGCGCTACGCAGGCAGCGACCTCACCTTCGACGTGTACATCAGGAGTATTGGCCGCCTTGCCCGGATGTTCGGGCAGGACGGACTCCCGGACGAACCCATGAAGCTGACCGCCAATATCAAGCCTGAAGGCAAGGGAATGACTTTCGAGCTGGAGGACGGCAACCTGCGCGACGTCCAGGTCGAGATCAAGGGCAAGATCGCGGATATGGATCAACCCATGGGCATCGACGCGAACTTCGATATCGTGCTGCCCCGCCTGAGCGAGATTTCCTTCCTCTTTCCCGACCGGGATCTGCCCGATCTGCCGTTTTCCGCCAGGGGCGGCCTGGTCAACCAACAGACGAAAACCCAGCTCCGGCAGGTTCAACTGGAATTAGGCCAGGTCAAGGCCAGTGTCGACGGCAGCCTGCTGCCAGATGACGGATTCCGGCTGACCATCGGGGCCTCGGGGCCGGATGCCTCGAAATTGAGCGAGGTGGCAGGCACGGATCTGCCCGCAAACCCTTTCTCATTTTCCACCGGCTTGAGCGGCAAACCTGCGCAGTTCGACCTCCAGGGATTTGACGTCACGCTGGGAATCAGCAAGGCAAAGGGCGATTTGAAAATCGGCCTGGGTGACGTTACAAGCATCAGGGGCAGGATCGACTCACCACGCCTGGACATCAGTCACTGGTATCCCGGCGACCAGGAAACGGAAGAGCCGGATTCTCCCGCGGCCGACCGGCAATGGATGTTTGATGATACCCCGGTAGCCGTGCTCCAGGACCTCGGGATGGCGATCGACCTGGACCTGAAGGTCGATGAGCTCGACCTGGGCAATACCACCGTCTTCGACGTCGACATGGGCCTGCTGCTGGAGGAGCGGCTGCTCGAGGTCAAGCCGTTGAGCATGAGGGGGCACTTAGGCGGCAAATACAATGGCGAATTCACGCTGAATGGCCGCGCCGGAACGCCCAGGATGCACCTGGACATGGCAGGTAACGATGTGCGCCTGGGCATCGTTTCCCTGCCCGAACAGGATCCCGCCACGTATCCGCCCATCGATTTAGAGGCCGTTCTGAGCGGCGAGGGCGCCACCCACCGTGAAATGGCGAGTTCCCTGACGGGTTACTACCGCGCCTACCAGGGTTCCGGCCAGGTCGCCGCCGCCGGACTGGACCTGCTGTTCTCCGATTTCCTCACGCAACTGGTGACAACGATCAACCCTTTCCATGAATCCAGCAAGTACACCCAGCTCGAGTGCTCCGCGATGGCAGCCGAGGCCGACTCGGGCGTTGTCACTGTCCTGCCGCTTGTTTTCCAGACCGAGAAAATTACCATCATCAGCGAGGGTACGATCGACCTGAATACCGAGAACATCGACCTGTCGTTCCAGACCAAGCCCCGTCAGGGGCTGGGAATCAGCGCCGGAACCCTGATCCACGCGATGATCAAGGTCGGGGGCCGACTGACCTCGCCCGCTGTCCAGGTGGACACGCAGGGCGCCGTGGTCAGTGGCGGCCTTGCTGTTGCGACCATCGGGATATCCGTGCTGGCCAAGTCCATGTCGGACCGCTTCCTGAGCAGCCCGGACCCCTGCGGAGACGCACGCAAACTAGTCGAGAAAAACGCGTCCCGGGCAAAGTAATTTTTGTCATAATTCCCCCTCCACAAAACGAATAACACCTGGAGTCATTCAATGCCCTACTGGATCCGCAGCCTCGGACTGGCGCTGCTGCTCATTGGTCCCGGCGTCAGCGCCGATTGGGACGAAGCCAGCCTCGACACCCTCGAATGGCGCGAAGTCGGGCCTTACCGCGGGGGGCGTTCCGCGGCGGTGGCCGGTATTCCGCAGGACCGCGAAACCTTCTACTTCGGCTCCACCGGCGGCGGCGTGTGGAAAACCACCAATGGCGGCGGGAACTGGAAGAACGTCTCGGACGGCTACTTCGGCGGATCAATCGGCGCCGTGGCTGTATCGGCGTGGGACCCGAACGTGATTTACGTGGGCGGCGGTGAGAAAACCGTTCGCGGTAACGTCTCGCACGGGGACGGTGTCTGGAAATCGACCGACGCCGGAAAAAGCTGGAAGCGGTCAGGCCTTGAGGACAGCAGGCACATATCGCGTATCCGAATCCATCCGAAAAACCCGGAACTCGTTTATGCCGCTGTAATGGGCAAGCTGTTCGGCCCCGGCGAGCAACGGGGCGTGTACCGCTCCCGCGACGGTGGCCGCAACTGGGAGCGGGTTCTTTATGCGAATGAACAGGCGGGAGCCGTTGACCTTGTCATGGACCCGACCAATCCCCGCGTTCTGTACGCCACCACCTGGCGCGTCATCCGCACCCCGTACAGCCTGGAATCGGGCGGCGAAGGCTCCGGCATCTGGAAGAGCACGGACGGCGGCGACAGCTGGGTGTCGCTGGCCGGCAATGACGGCCTGCCCGAACCACCACTGGGAATTTCCGGTATTACCGTGTCTCCGTCCAACCCGGACAATGTGTACGCCATCATCGAGGCGGAAGAAGGCGGCGTTTTCCGGTCGCGGGACGGTGGTGAGACCTGGAAACGCGTCAACGAGGAGCGTAAATTGCGTCAGCGCGCCTGGTACTACTCGCGCATCCAGGCCGATCCGGGAAACGAGGACACTGTCTATGTCCTGAATGTGCGCTTCCACAAATCCCGTGACGGCGGCAAGACGTTCGAGGAAATCCCGACACCCCACGGCGACAACCATGACCTCTGGATCGCTCCCGACGATCCGGGCCGCATGATCCAGGCCAACGACGGCGGCGCCAACGTCAGTTACGACGGCGGCGAGAGCTGGTCGGTGCAGAGCAACCAACCCACGGCCCAGATGTACCGTGTATCCACCGACAACGACTTCCCATATCGGCTCCTGGGTGGGCAGCAGGACAATTCAGCCGTCCGTATCCGGTCCCGTTCGGCCTTCGGCTCCGCGATCGGCGAACGGGACTGGGAGCCCACGGCCGGCGGCGAAAGCGGGCACATCGTGGCCAACCCGGAAGAGCCCGACATCGTTTATGGCGGCTCCTACGGCGGCTTCCTGGTACGGCTGGATCACCGGACCGGCAACCGGCGCATCATCAACGTGTGGCCGGACAACCCGATGGGCTGGGGCGCTGCAGAACTAAAGTATCGTTTTAACTGGAACTTTCCTTTGATGTTCTCGCCGCATGACCCAAACACGCTTTATGCGGCGGGTAATGTTCTATTCAAAACAAATGATGAAGGGCAGACCTGGCGGGCAATCAGTGGCGACCTGACCCGCAACATCAAGCAAAAGCAACAGCCTTCCGGCGGGCCGATCACCAAGGACAACACGAGCGTCGAGTACTACGGAACGATTTTCGCCATCGCCGAGTCCTTGCAGGAGCCCGGCTTGCTCTGGGCGGGCTCGGACGACGGCCTGCTGCACGTCAGCCGGGACGGCGGCGGAAACTGGACCGAGGTGACGCCCGGCGGCATGCCGGACGAAATCCAGATCAACTCGATCGAGGCCCATCCCTTCGAGGCCGGAGGACTGTATCTGGCCGCCACCGCCTACAAGAGCGGTGATTTCCGCCCCTACCTGTTCCGGACCACCGACTACGGCCGGAGCTGGGACCGGATAACGGACGGAATCTCCTCTGACCATTTCACTCGTGTGATACGCGCGGACAGCACACGCCCGGGGCTCCTTTATGCGGGGACCGAACGCGGCGTTTACCTTTCCTTCGACGATGGCGATTCGTGGAAAGCGATGCAGTTCAACCTGCCAATCGTTCCGGTTACGGACCTTGCGGTCAAGGGCGATGACCTGGCCGTGGCAACCCAGGGGCGGGGCTACTGGATTTTCGATGACCTCGCCCTGCTGCGCCAGGTGGAAGATGACACCTTCGAAAAGGCCGCTCACTTGTTCCCACCATCGCCCGCGTACCGACTGCCCGGCAAGAACAGCGACAAGCCCGGAAACAGGGGGCGTAATCCCGCCAACGGGGTCGTGCTTTATTACTGGCTGAAGGACGGGCTTCCCGAGGACGAAAGCATCCACCTCCGAATCAGCGACGCCGATGACAATACCATCCGGACCTTCACCCGCAAGCCCGTTAAGGAAACCAAGGATGAAAAACCGCCCCTGGGTGACGACGACCGCGTTCTGACCGCCGACGAGGGCCTGAACCGATTTGTATGGAACATGCGCTATCCCGGCGTGGAGAAGTTCGAGAAAATCGTGCTCTGGAACGACCGCCTGGATGGGCCGAAGGCAGTGCCGGGACGTTACAAGGCGGTTCTGGACGTCGATGACGGCAGCCAGGTCATCGACGTGGAGATTTTATCCGATCCCAGGGTCGACGCCAGCGCGGAAGACCTGCAGGCGCAGTTCGATTTCGTCTGGGGCATCAATCGCAAACTGACCGAGATTCACCGGGCCATCTCGAAGATCCGCGACGTCCGCAGCCAGGTTGCCTCGATCGAAATGCGTGCAGGGGACGAGGAGCGTTTCCGCGAACTGACCGAATCGGCGGCCGGACTGAAAGAGGCGCTGACCGGCATCGAGGAGACGCTTTACCAGACCAAAATGGAAGCCCGCCAGGACCCCCTGAACTTCCCGATCCGGCTCAATGACAAGCTGGCCGGCGTGATGTTCGCAGCCTCGTTTGGCGATCATCCTCCATCTGCTGCGCAGATCGCCGTTCGCGACGAACTCGTCGCCGCCGCGGATGCACAGTTGGACTCCCTTGCTGCTCTGCTGGATTCGGATCTTGGCGACTTCAACGCGCTGGTCGCCCGCTCCGGCCTTCCTGCCGTGGCGGCAGGGAATTAAGGGGCAGAATGCTCTATACTGCGCGTCCCAAAACCAAGGATTCCGGAACCGGATCATGATCGCGATACGTATCCTGACAATGACCGGCGCATTTGCGCTTTATTGCCTCCTGTCGGCCCCGACGGCCCATGCCCAGGCGCCGCGCGACCCGGTGTCATTCAATTTCGACGCCGGTATGCTGTTCCAGGGCGACGCCGACCTGGACGATGGCGACGGCAGCTTTTCGATCAACCGGTGGTTCCTGGGCGCGGGCATAAGCTACTCCTGGGACCGGCGCAATTCGATCGGCCTGAATGTCGGTGGCGGCGTGGCCAGCTACGATTTCGACGAACTCGGCGTTTTCGGCGCGGAAGGGCCCTGGGAGGACATCGAAGACACCCGGCTCTCCCTCGTCGGCCGTTTCGGATTCGGCGAAAAAGGGACCCTGTTCGTGATCCCTTCCTACCGCTACAACGGCGAAGACGATTCCAAGACCAGCGACGGGCGCACCTGGGGCGTTCTGGCCGCAGCCGGTTGGCGCATCCGCGAGGGCCTGACGCTCGGTCCGGGCATCGGGGTGTTCTCGAGGCTCGAGGACGGCACGCGCGTGTTCCCGATCCTCGTCATCGACTGGGACATCTCCGAGCGCTGGAACCTGTCGACCGGCCGCGGCCTGGCCGCTTCGCAGGGTCCGGGTCTGCAGCTCAGCTACAAGATCAGCGACACCTGGCGGCTGGGCCTGACATCACGTTACGAGAAAACCGAGTTCCGGCTGAAGCGCTTCGGGGAAAATGCGGGCGGCGTCGGGCAGGACCGGAGCATACCGATGGTGTTCACCGCTCGCTGGCAGCCCAACCGCTATGTGGGCGTCGCAGCCTTTGCCGGCCTGGAATTCAACGGCCGGTTGAAACTCGAGGATCCTGAAGGCGAGCTGATTGCTAAGAGCGATTACGACACGGCGCCGATTTTCGGCGCGACGCTCGAGTTGCGTTTTTGATCTAACGCTTTAGTCAAAAACCTTCGCGAGTAAATTCGCTCTTACATGGGTTGTTCGAACCTGTCAGATTTAATCTTCGCAGGGAATCCCCATCAGGTTGGTGATTCGCAGCATGTTCAGCGTGCCGTTGCCGAATCCCGCGGTCGATTGATACATGACCGTGGCGACGCCGCAACTGCTGAACTCCATGGTCAGTGAGCCCCAGTCATCCAGCGAGATGTCGTTCGCATCGAACAGACTGCCCCAGCCGGTACCTGATGTCGTGTAAAGGTTGTTCACCATCAGGGTGTTGCCGTTGAAAGTGCCCGTGCCCTGGATCCACATCTGCCCCCCCTCGCTGTCGTAGGTGAACCACTGCACCAGGGCCGTACCGTCTTCCAGCACCTCGATGATGATCCCCTCGCCGTTGTGCGTCGGGTCGAACCATGAGCCCGAGTACTTGACGTTGGCCGAACCCGAGCCCGATTCGCAACCAACCAACGAGGTCAGCTGCACGTAGTTACCGCTGCCGAAAACCCCGTAATTGGTCTCGCCGTTCGGGTAGATGATCAGTGACCCCGGCTCGGCGCTGCTGCCGCAGGTGGGCAGGTGAAAAGCCAGCGCGCCGAAATCGATCTGCATAACGTCTGCGGGATCGAAATCCGGGCCGAAGGTCGCGCCCACTGGCATCAGGAACTCATTAATGATGATCCCTTCGCCCGTCTGTCGGCCCAGCCCCAGCATCCAGGCCTGCCCTTCGGCGACGCGGTCATAGGTGAACATGTACACCAGGGCCTGCTCATTATCCAGTAATTCCACGAAAAGGCCTTCACCGCTGCGGGTGGGATCGTAAAAGGCGGCGCTCTGTCCGGGCTGCAGCACGGATTCTTCCAGTTCACTGATCGGCCCGGTGGACATTTCCATGCGGGAAACCATCAGGCTGCCCGCGTGGGTCTGGGGCTTGCCGCCCGAGGACTGGGTCGCGCTCGGCATCCTCGGAACCAACTCCAACAGGTTCCACCCTGGCAGGATGGCCCAGAACGGCACCGGAATCCGAACCATTCCTGTCTGGTCGCCACCGGGAAAATCGAGCTCCAGGCCGTTGAGAAAGTATCCCCAGGCCGAGCAGTACATGCACTGGGTGATGTCCAGCACCAATCCCGGCTCCGGGTAGTTGTAGGGCACGGCAAAATAATTGCCGTAAAAGCCCTCGAACCAACCGTCTGGAAGCTCGAACAACCAGGATTCCGGATCTTCGATCACCACGTTCGCGATGGCGCCGATGGCCTCGTCGAAATCGAATTTGCTGCCGCCATGATCGTCGATGTAGACCACCAGTTGGGTATTCTCGTCCAGGCGGGACGCCGCTTCCTCTATCGCATCGAACAGGTCCTGCCGGGTGCCCCCGTCGAATGTCTGTATGTTGTGGCTACCGTCGGGCCAGGTGTTCTCGAGCGCCGTTTCGACGTTCTCGATATTGTTGGTGTGCCGGGCAGAATCGTTGGCGCCGCCATAGACGATGGCTTCGTGTTTCGCCCCTTCCATGTTCCACATGATCTGGTCGCCCCCGTTGCCGGAAGCGACCTGCGGGTTTTCGGACTTGTCGCCGTTCGGACCCGAGTCGTCATTCTCTCCGGTGGCCTGCAGATCCTGCAGCACGTTGTTGCTCGAACTGCCGTTCCGTATCACCCCGGCCTTCGAATTCTCGTTGAAACGGCTGTTTCCGGCCAGGCCGTCCGTCCAGGTGGAGCCCAGGTTGTCTTCCGGGTACTTGTTGACCACCTTGTCCGACCATCCCATGGCCGTCTGTTCCGGTTCGGCGGCCGAGCCGCCCACCCAGGGAATCCCGGCGCACGCCCCGCCGGGGCCGAAGGCCCGCTCCATGTCGTCGAGCAGACCGCCTCCGTAACAGGCATTGACCATCAGTTTCACGTCCTTGACCTTCCCGCCGTTTTCCAGGATCTGCTGGCAGATGAAATCGACCAGTTCATCGTCGCGGATGGAGCCGTCCTGAGTGGCCACGGTCGAGTGATTGCCCGCTTTCTGGGTAGGCGCCGGTACATCGTCGGCTTGAACGGCAATCGCCGGGAGGAGGAAGTTGAGTGTAAGGAAGCAGGCGCTGACGCGCGTCCATTTCGAAGTCATGCGGCTCTCCAGTTATATTGTGGGCCCGCTCGAAAACTGCCGGGCGTTACAGCAAATCTAGGTGAAGACCCGCAATTTTTCTACTTGACGATGATCGTCTGACCGGCGCGCGTGACCTCTTTCTTCGAGGCGCGCTCCGGAATGTTCTTGCCCCTGGCGACAGCAGGACGGGCCTCGACCCGCTCCAGCCAGGCCTGGAGGTTGACCATCCCCTCGATGTCGATGCCCGACCAGTGCCAGGTCGAGGCCCAGGGCCAGCTGGCGATGTCGGCGATGCTGTAATCCCCGCAGATGAACTCGCGACCGGCCAGTTGCCGGTCGAGCACGCCCAGCAAACGCTGACCCTCATGCTGGTAGCGGTGGATCGCCGCCGGGATTTTCTCTTCGAAGTACCGGTAGAACACGTTTGCCTGGCCCATCATCGGGCCGAGGCCGCCCATCTGGAACATGAGCCACTGGAGCACCTGCGACCTGGCCTTTTCGTCCGCCGGCAGGAACATCCCGGTTCGCTCCGCCAGGTAAATCAGGATCGCTCCCGACTCGAATACCACGAAGTCGTCGTTGTCGTGATCGACGATCACCGGGATCCGGCCGTTCGGGTTCATGGCCAGGAATTCGGGCGCTTTCTGTTCCTGACTGGAGAGATCGATCGCGTGGACGGTGTAATCCAGGCCGGCCTCCTCCAGCATGATTGAAATCTTGTAGCCGTTGGGTGTGGCTGCGGTATAGAGTTCGATCATGGGCACCGGCCTTGCTGGAAAGGCTGATATTATCGCAGGGAACCAGGGAGAGTACGACTGGCGATCATGTCTGCTGACAGCTGCGACACCACCGTCCGGATCAGGCCGATCGGCCCACAGGACAATGCCGTCGCGACCAGCGTCATCCGCCGGGTCATGGCCGAGTTCGGCGCGGTGGGCTGCAACTGGTGGATGGTCAGGGAGCTATAGCATGGAACGGTCGAAGAGCGCCGACGAATTCATCTCCAAACATCCCGAATGGGAGGAAATCCTGATCGGGCTGAGGGAAATCCTGCGATCGACCGGGATGGTGGAAACCATCAAGTGGGGCGTGCCGGTCTATACCCTGGGCGGCAAAAACGTCGTCGGCCTGACGGCTTTCAAAAAGTTTACCGCCCTGTGGTTCTTCCAGGGCGCCTTGCTGAAGGACAGTGCGAACGTCCTGGTCAACGCCCAGGAAGGTAAAACCCGGGCCCAGCGGCAATGGCGGTTCGAAACGGCCGGAGACGTCGAGCCGGCCTTGGTCAAGGCCTACGTTGTCGAAGCGATGAAAAACCAGGAAAAAGGCAAGGCGGTGAAGCCGGGGCCGAAAAAAGCCTGGGCGATGCCTGAAGAACTGTCTGCCGCATTCGAGGCAGCACCGGGCTTGAAGGACAGGTTCCGGAAACTGGCGCCCTACAAACAGCACGAATACGCCGAGTATGTTTCGCAGGCGAAGCGGGCCGATACCCGGAAGCGGAGGCTCGAGAAAATCCTTCCGATGATCGAAGCCGGGAGAGGCCTCAACGACCGTTACCGCTGACCAGCCCGTTCCTGCGGTCGGTTTCGATCCGGCCGGGGTCGCGATCCTCCGGATCCCCACGCCCCCCACCGCCGGCTGTCTCCAGCACCATGTTCTTTCCCGCCGGGATGATTTCGCGGCCCATGCCGCGCAGCTCGCTGCCGTCACTGACGTAGACCCGCGCCGCCGCACCGGGCCCGCCGCCCCGGCGGCCGCTTGGCGGATGCCGCACGCGATCGAACATCTTCGATACGGCAAAAGCCTCGCCTTCGGCATGGGCGAACTCCATGACCTGTCCGACGCCGCCGCGGAACTCGCCTTCACCGCCGGAATCGGGCCGGTACTCCTTGCGCCAGATGATCAGCGGGGCGGTGTTCTCGGTGATTTCCACCGGGGTGCTGCGCACTCCCGAGGGGAAGCCCGTGCAATCCAGGCCGTCCTTGCCCGGACGGCCGCCGGCGCCGCCGGCATAGAAGGCGTTGATCACGAACGGTTCGCCGCCGCTGCCCGTGATCATGCCCCGGCCGCCGAGGAACACCGGCCCGAACAGGCAGGAAGCGCCCTCAGCCGGCACGTCGCCGCCCAACGGTTCTTCCAGGCAGCCGAGCACCACGTCGGGCAGCATCTGGCCGATGGCATGGCGCGCCGACACGGCCGCCGGGCGGGGAGCGTTCAGGATGCAGCCCTCCGGAGCGGTGACCCGGACCACTTCCAGCGAACCCGCGTTGTTCGGAACGTCGTTGCCGACCACGCAGCGCACGCCGAAGGAGGCGTAAGCCTGGGTGTAGGTCAGCGGCACGTTGATGCCGTGGCCGCACAGCGGGGAGGTGCCGCTGAAATCCACGCCGATCCCGTCCTCGCCGATGGTGACCGCGCACACCAGGTCGACCGGCTCATCGTAGCCGTCGATGCGCATCGCGTTCTCCCAGCGCCCGAAAGGCAGTTTGCGTATTTCATCCAGCATCGCGCGGCGCGAATTCCCGACGATCGTGGCCCCGGCGGCATCCAGGTCTGCCAGCCTGAACTCGTCCATGGTCTCGAGCAGGCTCTGCGCGCCCGCCTCGTTGCAGGCCGCCAGCGAATACAAATCGCCCTCGGCGGAGCGCGGGTCGCGCACGTTGGCGCGGATGATCTCCAGCAGGGTTTCGTTGGGTTTGCCGCCGTGGAAGAGGCGGCTGATCGGGATATTGAGCCCTTCCTCGAACACCTGCCGCCCGTCCGGGCCGAAGCCCAGGCCGCCGACGTCCGCGATGTGGGAGGTCGCGGCGAACAGCGCAACGGGGCGGTCCGTAAGGAACACGGGCGTAACCACGGTGAAATCGTTCAGGTGGCCCGTGCCGTGCCAGGGATCATTGGTCAGGAACACGTCGCCGGGGCTCATTTCGCCGATCGGGAAGCGCTGCAGGAAAAACCCGACGCTGGCGGCCATCGCGTTGACGTGGCCCGGCGTGCCCGTCACCGCCTGCGCCAGCATGTGGCCTTGTGTATCGAAAACACCGGCGGACAGATCGCCCGCTTCACGCACGGTTGTGGAAAATGCAGTGCGGACCAGAGTCTGCGCCTGTTCCTCTACCACCGCCAGCAAGCGGTCCCAGAGGATCTGCGCGTGAAGCCGGTCCAGCGGGGCGGTTTCATTCATCGTGCCTTCCTCCGTTGCGGGTCATGACGATATATCCCCGGGCATCGATCTCCGCCCGGTAGTTCGAACTCACCACCGTGGTGGTCTGGTCCTCGGTGATCAGCGCCGGACCCGCGATGCAGTTGCCGGGCAGGAGCGCTGCGCGCCGGAAGACGGGCGCATCGACACGCCGCTCCGACGGGGGATCGAACAGCTGCTGCTTTCCTTCCGGTTCCGGGATCGCCCGGATGCCGGATCCGTTTTCAGGCCGTTCATCGGCTTCCTGGCGAGGCGCGCTGATCATCAGCGTCCAGCTCAGCACCTCGATGTCCACGCCTTCGATGATCCGACCATATAGGCGGACGTAGGCTGCTTCGAACGCCCGGCGGAATGCCTCGACATGAGATTCATCGTACGTCCCGAGGGGCAGGCTGACAGGGATTTCATGGCCCTGGCCGACGTAGCGCATGTAGGCGTGGCGGGTTACCGCGAGGTCTTTGCGCGACGTTCCCTGTCGAACCACGGCGAGGGATTCGCTGCGCATGTCCTCCATCAGGCCGTTCACCACGGAGGTGTCGAGCTCCGACAGAAGCTGGTGGCGGCTGCGCACCACCTCGTAGGCTATTGGCGCCAGCAGGAAACCGACGGCGGAGCCGACGCCCGCCTCGGTGGGCACGATGATGCGGTTCACGCCCAGCTTGTCACCCAGCCGGGCCGCGTGCAGCGGAGCCGCGCCGCCGAAGGCCACCATGTCGCGCTGCCCGAGATCCATCCCGAACTCGGCCGCATGGGTTCGCGCCGCGGCCGCCATGTTCTCGTCCACTACCTCGCTGACGCCGAATGCCGCGCTGTCTATGTCCAGTTGCAACGATTCGGCGACACCTGACTGAAGGGCGGCGTCTGCCGCCGGGACATCCAGTTTGAACGCACCGCCGGCAAAGGTATTCGTGACGATCCGGCCCAGGCGCACATCGGCGTCCGTGACCGCCGGCCGCTCGCCGCCCCGTCCGTAGGAGGCCGGACCCGGCTCGGAACCCGCGCTCTCCGGGCCGACCTGAATGCGTCCCAGCTTGTCCACCTGCGCGATCGAGCCCCCACCGGCTCCGATTTCCACCATTTCGATGACCGGAATCCGCACGGGCAGTCCGCTGCCTTTCTTGAAGCGGTACACCCGATCGACCTCGAAACTGCGGGAGGTCAACGGCTCGAAATCGTCGATCAGGCAGAGTTTGGCCGTCGTGCCGCCCATGTCGAAGGACAACACACGGTCCAGGCCCGCCTCCCGGGCCACCTGCCGGGCCAGGATCGCGCCGCCCGCCGGGCCGGATTCGACCAGTCGTATCGGGAAACGTGCTGCTGTCTCCAGCGTGGTCAGCCCACCGCCCGAGGTCATCAGCAGGAACGGGCAGCCAATGCCGAGCGCTGCCAACTCGCCGTTCAGGCGTTCCAGGTAGCCCGCCATCAAGGGCCGCACGTAGGCGTTGGCGCAGGCCGTGGAAAGCCGCTCGAATTCGCGTATTTCGGGACAGACCTCCGATGCCAGCGTAATGGACAGGCCGGGCCTTCGTGCCGAAAGGATCTCCGCGGTCCGTTGTTCATGATCGGGATTGACGAAGGCGTGAAGATAGCCGATCGCCACGCTCTCCACGCCATGTTCGTCCAGGACACCGAGCGCCGCTTCGACCGAGGATTCATCCAGCGGGATCAGCACCCTGCCGTTGCGGTCCATTCGCTCGCGGACCGGGAGGCGCAGGTAACGCGGAACCAGCGGCCTGGGCCGGTCGATCATCACGTCGTATTGTTCGAAACGGTCCTCATGGGCCATTTCCAGCGCGTCGCGATGACCCTCGGTCGTGAACAGGGCGGTGACGGCCCCACTCCGCTCAATCAGCGCGTTGGTGGCCAGCGTGGTGCCGTGGATGATCAGGCCGACCTGCCCCGGCGACAGGCCCGTCTCACGCATAACCTTGCCGATTCCCTCGAGTACCGCCTCGCCGGGATGTGGATAAGTTGTCAGCAGCTTGGTGGTGACGCGGCCGCCTTCGGGCCGCTCCAGCACCACGTCGGTGAAGGTGCCGCCGATGTCTACCGCGAGGCGTGCGGTGGCGGATGGATCCACGGTTTCTTCCTGATCTGCTCGTTCACTGGAACAATGTAGTTTAACCTGCATATTGCACCAAGGCGGACCGTAGTTTGGTTTTTTCTTTATACAATCAATCTACTGCAATGATTTTTGCGGATTTTCTGCGGTTACACTTTGTCCTATCCGGTTTTACACTGCATCTGGCTTCACATTTCGGCAAATCCTTCTCAAGCCATGGCTAAGGCCATGGCTGTTCGAACGATTTACCAAACTGTTTCGCCAACTGCACTGTAAAATCCGGATCCTTGGTGCAATATGCAGGTTAGTGTATCCAACACCGGAATGAACCGGGATTTGCAACGGGACTCCGCAGACATGTCCATACTGATCATCCGCGCCGGGGAAGTCCGTGAACTGCTGCCGATGGACGAGTGCATCGAGGCGATGGACCGGGCGATGCGGGCCCTGTCCGCGGGCGATGTTGCCGTGCCGCCGCGCACCATCGCGCCGCTCGAAGGTGGTGAAGACTATTTCATCCTGATGCCCGGAGAAATGCGGACAGGCAAGGTCTACGGCGCCAAGATCGTGGGTCTGCACCCCGGCAATCCGGCGCAGGGACGACCGGCGGTGCAGGGCTTCGTCACCCTGTTCGACCGGGCCAGCGGCGCGCCCCTCGCACTGATCGACGGCGCCGAGATCACCGCCATCCGCACGGCCGCGGCATCCGCGCTGGCGACACGCGTGCTGGCGCGCCCGGAGGCGCGAAGTCACGGCATCTTCGGCGCCGGCGTCCAGGCGGCCAGCCACCTGGAGGCCGTGGGGCTGGTGCGTGATATCGAAGATGTGTTAGTCTGGGCTCGCGATGCAGAGAAGGCCCGGGAGTTTGCACAGGAGCACTCCGAACGCAGCGGCGCGCGCGTCACGGCGGTCGACAACCCGGCGCGGGCGGGTGCTTGCGATGTTGTCAGCCTGGTCACCAACTCGCCGGAGCCGGTGCTTCGCGGGAAATGGCTGAAACCCGGCGCACACCTGAACCTGGTCGGCGCCCACGAGCCGGAACACCGGGAAGCCGATTCGGACGCAATGGCCTGCGCATCCATCTACGTGGATTCCCTGCCGGGCGCCCTGAGCGAGGCCGGCGACATCCTGATCCCCATTTCCGAGGGCCGGATCAGCGAGCAGGACATTGCCGGAGAGATCGGCGCCGTTCTGACCGGGGAAGCCGACGGAAGACGGGACGGGCAGCAGGTCACGCTGTACAAGTCGCTGGGAAATGTCGTGCAGGACCTCTTCGCCGCTGAGGCGCTGCTGCATGCTGCGCAGCGGAAGGGCAAGGGTCACCGTGTAGACTTTCCCTGACGACAGCATTTGAACAATGGCGCCAAAATACAAGAGGGCCTGGCCGGCCCGCCGCTGTCGGTTCCGCAGATATGTTCTATAGTGAAATCACAGGACCGGTCAGAATCGAAGCCGTCATTCCGGGCCGTTCTGCCGGCAAAGGAGAGCCATCATGATCGGTAAAATCATTCTATCGAGTACTACTTTCATCGTGTCGGCGACTCTGTCGCTCACACTGTCCATCGCCGTCTGCGCGGATGCAGCGGCGCAAACCCGGCAGGCGCAGCCCATGAAACTGCAGGCCGCATCAGTAAGCCCGGCGGAGATCACGCGCTTTTGCGGCTCAGGTTCCGCCAAGGCTTCAAAACGCGGCAGGACGACTACATACAGCTGCGAGCCCCGGCCCTCGGGGAGCACCATGAGCAGCGTCCAGGCTCACCCGGATGTGCAGCGTTCAGAGATCAACTGCAGCTATTCGGAGTCGGGCGGCGTCACCAAGTGGCTGGGTTGCACCTGCAAGGAAAACGACGAGGGCAACTGCAACCACTTCATCACCAATTGCATCGAGAATGGCGACACGGTGGAAGGCAACTCCGGGGGAGCCAGCTGCGGTCCGTCCGGCGGCTGAGGCCGGGAACGCCTTATGTCCGTTCCAACTCGGCGATGCGGTCGAGAAGCTCCAGCGCCAGGGCCGCTCCCGCCAGGTTGACGCCGAGGTCGCGCTGGAGGTGGACCGCGGTCCGCACACGTTTCACGCTGCTGATATGAAACCGCCAGGCTCCGGCCTGCTCGGGCCTGACCGCGTCATCGGACGGATCGAGGATGCCTTCCTGCACATAAGTGACCACCTCTTCAACTTCGACTGTGCAGTGCCTGCACAGCTCGTCCACCGTGATCAGGGTTTCCTCTTCAATCAACTGCCCCCTCAGGGCATCGTGTTGGGCCATCGTCTATACCTCCATTCCCGCGCGCGGATTGAAAGAAAACTCGCGCTTCATTTCCTCGTAAATCCGGCGCTGCTTGTCCGTGTCGGCGGCGGGCGCTTCGACTTGCAGCACCACGTACAGGTCGCCCGGCTGGCGGGCCGGTATGCCCCGCCCCTTCAGTCTGAGCTTCTTTCCAGCTTTTGATCCCGCGGGGATTTTCAGATCCACCGCGCCGCCTGGCGCCGGTACCTTGACCGTGGCGCCGAGCGCGGCCTCCCAGGGCGCCAGCGGCAGGTCGAGATAGACGTCGGCTCCTTCGACACGCTGGTTCTTGCCCAGCCTGAAATCCACTTCCAGGTACAGGTCGCCGGCATCCCCGCCGCCGTGGCCCGCGCCGCCCTGCCCGGCCAGGCGGATCTGCTGCCCGCGGCGGATACCCTTGGGAATTTTTACATTCAGCGTACGCGGGCGGGTCACGACGCGGCCATTTTCATCCAGCCCCGAGACCTGCAGCGTGATCGACCGCGTGGCGCCCCTGTAGCTGTCTTCCAGGTCCACCATGACCCGGGCGTGGTGGTCTTCGCCACGCATCTGGAAGCCGCGCCCCGCCCCCGGGCGCCTGCCTCCGGTGCGAAAACCACCTCCATACAGCGACTCGAAGAAATCGCTGAAACCGCCCAGGTCGGGATCGCCCCCGCCTAAGTCGCTGAATTCAAAACCGGCGTCCCAGCCCGGAGGTGGGTGGAAGTCCTGGCCCGCCTGCCATTGGGAACCGAGCTGGTCGTAGGCAGCCCGTTTCTCAGGATCCTTGAGCACTTCGTATGCTTCCCCGACTTCCTTGAATTTCATTTCGGCGTCGCTCTCCTTGCTGACGTCAGGGTGGTACTTGCGCGCCAGCTTGCGGTAAGCGCGCTTGATCTCGTCCTGCTTGGCTTCCCGCTCCACGCCCATGATGTCGTAGTAATCCTTGTATTCCATCCCTCCTCCTAGGGCGCCATCATCCCGCAGGCGGGCGCCGCCCAGCCGAGTTTCCCGTGTTTTCCAAGCTGCCGGTCAAGGGCATGCTTGAGTTCGTCCGGAAAGGGTTCGATCCGCCGGGTCGCCATGTCGACGCCGGCCGTGACGTATTCCAGCGTGGCGGCCAGCCGGCCGCGCGTGTCGCTCACGATGAAATACATGCCGTGAAAACGGCGATCGCTGCGTCCCAGGATCCTGCCGTAAGCCGTGACCTGCTCGCCCACGACCAGTTCCGCGCGGTAGCACAGGTGATTTTCGAGATCGAACATGCTGTACCGGTTTTGATTGAACCACGCTTCATCGATCCCCGCCTCGGCGAGAATCTCCCAGCCGCCCAGCTCGTAAAGCGCGAGGTAGAACTGGACATTTACGTGACCGTTGCGGTCTTCCCACTCGGGGGGAATGGTCACCGTCAACTGGACAGGCAGCTCTTCTAGCTGGGAAACACTGGGAAAGGACTTTTCCCGGACTGTCGCTGATGGCACCCCGAAACCCTCCAGAATCCAGCGAATTATCTTACACGATAGGACCGGGCGGTTCCCCACCAGGCCAGCACCCCGGTCAACACCAGGGCCAGTCCGACGCCCAGCGCCAGCGCGATTTCGCCCCAGGCGGGCGAAGCCGTGGCGGCGCGGTAGGGCAAGGCATAGAAAACCACCAGCACCACGGCCAGGGCGACGCCGGAAACGATCAGGGCCCGGGCCCAGAGCAGCGTACGATGCACTCGCACCAGGTCGAATTCCGCTTCGGGCGCCTCGTGCAGCGCCTCGCGCAGCTGGTGTTCCTTCTCGCTGACGCGGCCTCCGAACGATACCGCTTCCACGGTCAGGTAGCTCAGCACCACGCCGACCAGGATCGGATCGAATATCACCGGCAGATCGACGATCTGCAGCAAGGCCAGAACGTTGGTCACGACGTTACCGAGCAGCCCTGCGATGATGCCCCAGAAAGCGCCGGCCTCGGTGATGCGCCGGCTCCAGACGCTCATGAACGCAACCGGCCCCCAGGACGAAGCGAACAGCGTGCCGGCAAAATAAGTGATCCAGAAAAGCTTGCCCTGCGGCAGCAGCCAGGCCAGCGCCAGGGCGCCCAGGCTGATCACGAACATGGCGCGCCGGCTCGTCTTCAGCCGCGCCCGGTCGTCCGTCGTTTTCAGCGGCGCGATGTCGTTGCTGGCGCTGAAACCGACCAGGGACAGGAACGTGGAGGCGGACGAAAGCCCGGCCGCCAGGATACCCGACATCAGCAGCACGCCCACCAGGGTCGGCATGACATTCATCGCCGCCCAGATCATGTTTTCCTGGGCCGGGTCGATGGCCGGGTTGATCAGGTTGATCGCGGAGCCCGAGATCATCAGCACGAGGTACAGCACCATCACCACGCCTGCCGTGATGGTAGCCGAGCGGATCACGGTGTGTTCGCTGCGGGCCATCAGGTAGCGGCTGGCCTGCCAGGGGCTGACCGCAACCACGATACCCCAGGCGACGCCCAGGATGATGCCGTAGGTCAGTGACTCAACAGGGGTCTTCCAGGGAGCATCCGGACCGGTGGCCCCGTGCCAGGATATGATCCCCGGCTTGTCGGAGAATGCGGCAAGGTCGCGGATGGCCGTGAACCAGCCGCCGGCGTCGCCGATGATAAACGCCAGGCCGAGGAACGCCACGGCGGCGAACAGCAGGAACATCATCGTGTCCGTCAGCACGACGCCGCTCGACCCCGAGTAAAGGGTGAACAACGTGTAGCCGGCCCAGGCGATCAGCAGGGTGCCGTAGAACGGCAGGCCGGTCACCTCGTGCACGATCGTAGCTGCGCCCTGGGTCACCATCACCAGGTAAGCGGTGCAGCCGATGATGATGGTCAGGCCTGCCACCACCTGCACCCGCCGGGAATCGAAACGCCGGCCGAAATATTCCGCCAGCGTCAACGCCCGGCTGCGGCGCAGGAAGCGCCCGAAATACAGGCCGCCTGCCGTGTAACCGATGCAGTTCACCGCGGTCAGGATGATGATCACCGCCGGGAAACCGGAGTAGCCCAGCCCGGTTTCGCCCATGAAGGCATTGGTGCTCATCAGGCTGGCGACCAGGGTGCCGACGATCAGAAGGGTTGGCGCGTTGCGGCCGGCGACGAAATAGTCTTCCAGGTGTTTGACCTTGCGGCCCGCATAGTTGCCGACGGCCAGGTAGACGAGGATGCTGATCAGCAGCCCGAGCGCATAGACACTCATTCAGTCGCTTCGAGCAATTCCTGGAACGAGGCTTCGAGGCACTCCCGGAAAAACTCGATGTCGGGCATGATCTCGCGGGCGGAAATGATGTTGAAGGTCATCTCGCCGTTGTAGCTGGGTGTGGCGACGAACAGCCCCATGCCGTCCGCCAGCGGAGCCATTCCGAAGGTGTGCAGCATCCGGGCGCCGTTCATGTAGAGCGGTACCTGCGGGCCGGGTACATTGGAGATGAACAGGTTGCACAGGCGCGAGGTAAACCGCCCGCTGGCCACCAGCCGCGCGACCCCGGCCATGGTCGCGGCCGGCACGTGCTTGGTCAGGTCGGTCATCAGGCGTGCTGATATCCCGGATTTCGCCGCCTTGGTCTGTCGCGTGGTGTCCCGCACGGTCTGCAGGCGTACCAGTGGGTCTTCGATGTCGGTGGGCAGCGCCACCGACATCGCGCTGATCTTGTTGCCCGGATCCTGGGCGTCACGGCGGCTGCTCCTGGCATTGACCGGGGCGACGGCGACCAGCGGATCGGCCGGCAGTTCGCCGTGGCTTTCCAGGTAGCGGCGCAGACCCCCGGCGCAGACGGCCAGCACCACGTCGTTGATGGTCGCGCCCTCGACGCTGTTCTTGATCCGCTTCATGTCGTCCAGGCTGAAGATGGCCGCCTCGAACATCTTGTGCGGCGACACCGCCTGGTTGAACGGGGTCTGCGGCACCCGCTTACCCGTCGAGGGACCGGAAGCCAGTGACTTGCGGAGCGTGTCGAATATGGCCGGGGAAAAACGCAGCAGGGTGCTCGCCATTTTCACCGGCGACTGGACATTACTGATCAGCGCCCGGTTCAGCACCGAGATCGTCGAGGGCGCGTCGCCCGCCTGAGCGACTTCCGGGCCAAGGTCGATCGCCGGCGTGCCCTTGGCGTCCCGGTCGGACATGGCGCTGAAGAAATGCATGGCCGAAGCGCCGTCGATAGCGGCGTGATGCACACGCGTGGCGATGGCGTAGGAACCCTTGGGGATGCCCTCGATCCGGTCCAGTCCCTCGATCACGTACATGTCCCACAGCGGGCGGTTCATGTCCATCGGCCGGCTGAAGTGCCGCGAAAGGTGAATGCAGAACTGCCGCCAGTCGCCGGGCTCGGGCAGCCGACCGTGGAACATGTGGTGTTCGATGTCGAAAAACTCGTCCTCCACCCAATACGGGTGATCGAAGTCGTAGGGCAGGCGCATCAGCCGGCGCCGGAACACCGGCGAGCAGCCTAGCCGGCCTTCCACGTGCTGGATGATGTCTGTGAAACGGACCTTGCCGCCCGGCGCGGTGGAGGGATCGTAGACATTCACGCCCATCACGTGTGTCAGGTTGTTTCCCGTCTCGATGTAGAGAAACTGGGCGTCCTGTGCGCTGAGTTGTTGCATCGTCAGTCCCCGTACCCGGCCAGGGCAATCACGCGGATTCGCTCCAGCAGCCCCGAAAGATCCTTGAATTCCCGCAGCAGTGCGGTGCGGCGCTCGGAAAGTTCTTCCGGGCCGCCGGCAACGAGCCCAAGATTATCTGCCAGTTTAAACCCGTTCTGAAAAAGAATCTTGCCGATCGACGCCTCGCTGGTGATCCGCCGCTGCAGATAAGCCTGCCTGCCGACCTTCAAAGCTTGCGCCACACCGTCTGCCTCCTCCATCCCTTCGGACGTATCCAGGCGCGCCAGCAGGTCGAAAACCACACTGTAGGCTTCCACGAACGGCAGGAGCGTCGCGTGCGCCACCAGCGGTTTCATGGCCGTCAGCATCTGCAGCACCGCCGGGCCGCCGGCTTCGAGGTTCGCCTGCCAGCGCGGATCGGATCGGTCCAGTTCAGCCAACAGCTGCTTTTTGAATTTTTTCTTGGACGGATAGAAGAATTCGAACTTGAATAAGTCCCTCAGCCTCAGCGTTTCCTTCCAGAAAGCGTTCGGGCCACCGCCGGCCTGTGCCTCGCTGGCCTTCAGCAGGGCGACCTCGATGATGGCCTTGTTGACGAAGTGGTGGATGATGGTATTGCGGTAGTAGCTGGCCATCGGATGCTGGTCCGGCTCGATGCCGAACACCGTGTCGATACCCTCGTCATAACGGATCAGGAGGCCCATGCCCACCATGGCGTCGACCAGGTCCGTGACGTGCTCCAGGCCATGTTCCCGCTGGAAATCGCTGGTCAGGCGAATACCCCGGGCATGCGCCCAGCGCACGATCGAGACGGTTTCGGCCTCGATTTCCCCGAGTGTCAGCGCCCGTGGAGCCGCGCCCAGCAGCACCATGCATCCGATCGCCGGCAGCGTGATGGGGGTGACCCTGTTCGCCTGTACCGCCGCCTCGAATGCGATCTTGGGCAGAGCCAGCATGTCGTCGGGATCAGGCGCGCGGTCGAGCACGACGGATTCACCAAAATCCAGGTAGATTCGCCCCATGGGCCGCTTGAGGCTGGCCACGTAGCCGATGAACCACTTCAGGCTTTCCGGTTTCTTGACCTTGCCGGACTGCTCTCTGGTGTAATCCTGGACGTCCCGCATCAGATCGTAACTGACGGTGACGGGAATGACGTGGATATCCCGTGCATCGGTGTAGTGCGCCGCTTCCAGCACGTACTTCAGCAAACCGTAGCGGGGCGGCATCAGCTTTCCGGTGCGCGACCGGGTGCCCTCGAACGCCCAGGTCATCGGGAAACGCTTTTCCATCAGGTAGCCGATGTAGTGTCGAAGCACGACCTTGTAAAGCGGGTTGTCAGCGAATTTTCGGCGAATGAAAATGCCGCCGGATTTGCGCATCAGCAGGCCCAGGCCGGCGAAGCTCATGTTGATCCCGGCAAAAATATGCAGCATCCGGAAATCGTTCTCGAACAGCGTGGCCGTCAGGGCGATGCTGTCGATATAGGTCTTGTGCGTGAATAACAGCATCGACGGATGGTGCTGCACGATCTGCCGCACCCGCTCGAGGTCCTTTTCCCGGATCACGACATCGCCGTTGTAACTCAGGGCCATCACCCAGTTGTCGAACCTCGCCCGAAAATCGATGAACAGGGAATTGGGAACCGCGATGAGCTCCTTCATGTAGCCTGCGGCTTCTTCCCGCAGCTCTTCAATGGCCCGGCCGCTCTCCTGCGACAGCCTTGCCAGCGCATTGTTGAACCGGGGGCTGTTGGCCAGGCTCTCCGCGACGAAACGGGGCGCCTTGTACCGCCGTCCGATCAGTCCCCATTCGGCGACTTCCAGCGCCAGCCCGGCCTGGCGGAAAACGAACGCGGCAAACTGCTCGGGCTCTTTTTCTGATGTTCCGCCGAACTGCTCGGCGAAGCGTGCTCTGAGCCCGTCGATGGTGCCCGGTTCACCCGCGATGCACTCCGCCCGGTTGGAGTCCCGGAACAGAATCCAGCGGCCGCGCAGTGATCCGGGATGCCTGGGATCGCCGAACAACAGGTGCCGCAGGGGCAGTGGCCTGACGGTTTCGTCTTCGTTTGCGGGCATCAGCCAGGCGACGCGCACTGGCACCAGCAAGGTGTTTCCCGGGGCGTCCAGACGGCGCTGCAATGGTCCCAGGTCGGCCGCGTTCCCTGCCCCGGACACGCGGATGAAAACGTGGTCAGATCGCGAGGAGCCACCCGGCAACCGCCCGGCGCGCCCCAGGCAGGCGTTCATGAGCCGTTTCTCCAACCCGTTCCGGACTTCTGCGACGAACAGTACGGGACCCTCGTGCCCGAGCCAACGCTCGTCCGGCAAGACGGAAAAGCCGCTCACTTTTTCTTCCTGATTCGCGCCTTCTTCCTTAGGGGCTTATTCGCGGCTGCCTTTTTCTTCGCGGCCTTTTTTGATCCTGCCTTTTTGGCGGTGGTCTTCTTGCGGGTGGTTTTCTTCCCGGTGGTTTTCCTCGTCGGGGTCTTCTTCCTGGTGGCCTTTTTCTTCAAAGCCTTCTTCTTTACCGGACGTTTTTTCGCGGGCCGTTCAGTCGGGCCGGCGCCTTCGGGCTCGCTCTGTGGGGCGGGCGCTGCCTGATCCTGCCCGAGCGTATCGAGGAACATTTGCCGCACTTCCCCCACGTGTTCTGAAATCGTCCGCGCGCGCCAGCCGCTGGTGTCGACCGGCGGCAACACGTCGACTTCCACGGTGGCGGAACGGAAGACGAAATCACCTTTTGGCGCGACATCTCCCGCGTTGTGGATAACCACCGGCACCACCGGCACCCCGGCCTGGATGGCCAGGTGAAACGGACCTTTCTTGAATGGCCCCAGCCTGGGCGTGATGGTGCGCGTGCCCTCGGGCGCGATGACCACGGACTTGCCCTGGTTCCGCATTGCATCGACCAGGGGCTTCATCGCCTCGATCGCGCTGGCGGAGTTTTCGCGGTCGATGAAGATCGTGCCGGCCAGTTCCAGCGTCTTGCCGATCAGGGGCATTTTCTTGATTTCCTTCTTGCCCACCCCGGCGATGTCACGGCGTAGCAGGCGCGCCATGATGACGACGTCCGCCTTGCTCTGGTGGTTGAACACGAAGACCGCCGGGCGGCTTTCCCAGAGGTGATGCTCCCCCCGGACCACGAGGTTCAGGCCGATCAGGGCGCTGCTGATGTCGGCGAACAGCGAGGTGGCGAAATTCCGGGCCTCGCTCTTGGAACCGGTCAGTGCCCAGATCGGCAGGCCGGCCAGGGCAGACGGCACCAGTGAAACCGTGGCGGCGACCGAGCGGATGAAGTCGGTGAGTTGCGGCTGTCCGCGGCTCCTGAACCGCCGCACCGGCCAGCCGCGTTCCTCCGCGATCACGGCGAGTTTCGCGTTGGGATTGAGCGGCTGGGGGTGCCCGACCCGCTCCAGCAGTTCCAGGTCGTCGTCGCTGTCGCTGTAGAAATAGCTCTGGTCGAGGTCGATGCCATACTCGGCGGCAAGGTTTTCCGCCGCCAGTACCTTGCCTTCGCCGAAACAAAGGGGGCGCTCGATCCCGCCGGTAAACACGCCGTCCTCGACTTCGTAACGGCTGCAGATGATGTTCTCGATGTCCAGGTCTTGCGCCATGGGCTCCACCTGGTACGGCGTCGCCGATGAAATCACCGCCACGGTATGCCCGCGCGCCATGTGCGCCCGCACAAGTGCGCGGGATTCAGGGTAGATTCGTCTTGCGATCTGCTGCTCGTAGAGCTCCTGGCCAAACTCGTAATAGTCTTCTTCGCGCACGCCCCTCATGAATTGGGCGGCTGATGTCATCAAGCCGGAGAATCCCATCGTTCCAAGGGAAAACTGGGTGATGGCGGAGATCAACTCCACCATCTGGAAGGGCGTCAAGTCGCCGCGGCGGATCTGTTCTTTCAGAAAAACAGTGGCTGAAAAACCGGCAATGAGCGTGCCGTCGAAATCGAAGAAAGCCCCGATTTCGGGTCCTTCCGGCGAATTTTCGATCTCCCTGATGACGTCCCGGTGCACGTTCATGATGCTCAACCCGGCTCGGATTCGGCGCCGACGGTGGATTTCAGCAGGCCGCGGAAGGCCTGGCGGGGTGTCCTTTGGCCCTCCAGCACGGACAGCACATCCCTGGTGATCGGCATCTCGATGCCGTACTGTTCACCCAGGGCCATCACGGTCGGCGCGCTCTTCACGCCCTCGGCCACCATCACCATGTCGGCGATGATCTCGTCCAGTGTGCGGCCCTTGCCCAATTCGTAGCCCACGTGGTGATTCCGGCTCTTTACACTGGTGCAGGTTGCGATCAGGTCGCCCATTCCGGCCAGGCCGGCGAAGGTCTCGGGACGTCCGCCCATGGCGACGCCCAGGCGGATGATCTCGGCCAGTCCGCGGGTGATCAGCGCGGAGCGCGTATTGTCGCCGGCTCCCTGGCCGTCGCCCATGCCCACCGCAATCGCGATGATGTTCTTCAGCACGCCGCCCAGCTCGCAGCCGACCAGGTCCGTGTTGGTATAAACCCGGAACAGGCCGCTGTGAAACAGCTGCTGCAATTCGCGCACGATGATTTCGTCTTCCATCGCCATCACGCTGGCGGCTGCCTGGCCGGCGATGATTTCACGCGCCAGGTTCGGCCCGGTCAGCACGCCCACCGGGTGACCGGGCAGGACCTCGTTGATGATTTCGGTCATTCGCATCCTGGTGCTGAGCTCCAGGCCCTTGGTCAGGCTGATGACGGGCACCCAGGGCCGGAGATGTTTTTTGGACTGCTCCAGCACGTCCCTGAAATGCTGCGAGGGAATCCCCATGACCAGAACGTCGCACTTGGACACGGCTTTCTTGATCGAGTCGGTGGCGACCAGCCTCGAGTTCAGGCGCGAGCCCGGCAGGTACTTGCTGTTGGTTTTCTCCTTGTTGATCTCGCGAACCGTGTCTTTGTCCCGGGCCCAGAGCGTTACAGGTGCGTTGCGCGCGATCAGCGAGGCGACCGTCGTGCCCCAGGAACCGCCGCCCAGCAGCGCCGCCTTAAGATTCATCTCTCTCTCCCTGCATTTTCTGCCTGAGGTTGTTCAGTGCGACCATCGAAATCCTCTCCATTTTCACCTTGAGCACGGGCATCAGTACCCGGTCGAGACCCGTTACGTTGAATTCCAGCAAACGGGAAAAGTGGGTGACTCCCTTCTCTTCCTGGAAATCGTAGCGAATCCGGAGCCAGCCGTTTTTCATGTGGCCCTCGGCCTCCCAGGTATGGCCGGGCACGGACTCGGTCACCGAATACAGTGTAGTCCGTTTCATGCGGAGCGGCAGCGGAGCCAGCGGCTGCACCTCGATCTGTTCCTCGAATTCATCGCCGGTGGCCAGGAAACTGTGCCCCGCCCGGGCCGACTTCGAGTTTGGGTGCCACTCGTGCCAGAGCCACGGCTGGGTGACGTAGTTGAACAGGTCTTCGGCAGATATAGCGATTTCAATTTCGTTGTGGATGCTTATGGACATTCAGATGATCGCGGCTAGTAGTCGGGCTGGTTTTTCGGCTTGTATGCTTCAGCTTCTTCCGGGGTGAGCTGAAACACCTTGAGCGTCCAGTCGCTGATGGCGGCGTCGACCTTGAATTTGAAGCGCCCGCTCTCGTCGATCAGGCGCAGGCCGTTTCCGGGTCTCTTGGTCTTGAAAACCTTTCCGGCGTGAACACCCGTGCCGCCGTAGGCCAGGGTAACCGCGATGCCCATGGAACTCGGGTACTCGCTGTTCACCCGCCAGTCGACCAGCCAGGGTGCTTTCGCGTCGAACTCCGCGGTTTCTGTGCTGCGGCTCCCGGAGAACTCGCGCAGAAGTTCTGCAGCCCCGATTTCCGAGGCCATCAGCAGGGCGGCGAACAGGGTGAGCAAAACAATCAATCGGGTCATCATCTGGATTCGTTACATGCCGTGGTTTTTGTCATTATAAGCCGCTTCAGAGAAATTGGTCCCAGTACGGATTATCGCCGAAGCGCTCCACCAGAAAATCGATGAACAGGCGTGCACGACGAGAAAGGTAGCGGGTTCCGGGGTAGACAGCGTAAGCACTGAGCGCAGGCGGGCAATACGAGCGCATGACGCAGACGAGATCGCCGGCCGCAACCGCCTGCCAAGCGATGAAAGACGGCGCCAGGACGATCCCGTGGCCGGCTATCGCCATGTCGCGTAGGAAGTCTCCGTTATTGGCCACGACCCGGGGGCGCACGCGCACCGAACGGGTGTTTCCCTGGCGATCCGCCAGTTTCAAGACCGGGCCGCCGCCGACATCGTAATGCAGGACCTGGTGGTCTTTCAGGTCGCCCGGCGTCTCGGGGATTCCGTTCCGTTCCAGGTAGGAGGGGCTGGCGCACAGAAGAATCCGGATCGGGCAGACGCGGCGGGCCCGCAGTGTGGAGTCGGCCAGCTCGGCGATCCGGATGGCCAGATCGGCGCCCTGCTCCACCAGGTCCACGTGCCGGTCCGAGAAATCGACGCTGACCGAGAGCTCCGGGTGTTCGCGGAGAAAGGCGTCGATCGCGGGAGACAGGTGGAAAAGCCCGAAAGAAAGGGGAAGGGCCAGGCGAAGCGTGCCCTTGAGCGCCGCTTCGGAGTCCGTTGTCGACGCCGTCAGCTCAGCCGCGTCGCCGAGCAGTTTCAACGCGCCCTTGTAGTACGTCTCACCCGCTTCCGTCAGGCTGGAACGCCGTGTCGTCCGATTCAGCAACCGCACCCCCAGCCGAGATTCCAAATCCACGAGCCGACGGCTGACGCCGCTTTTAGCGACCCCGAGCTGTTCCGCCGCCTTGCTGATGCTGCCCGCGTCGATGATGCGGACGAAATTCTGCATTTCCTCGAGCTGACCCATTGTTCACTATTATAGAACATTAAATTGCAAAATATCCTGTTTATCTCGCAATAGACAACAACTATATTTCATCCCATACAATCATTTGAACCGGAGGATCAACATGAACACTTTTCAGTCACTGGCTGCGCCGATAGGGCGCGTTCTGATTTCACTTATTTTCGTTACGTCGGGAGTCAACAAGATTGCCAACTACGCCGGAACCCAGGCCTACATGGAATCTGCCGGCGTTCCCGGGGCGCTGTTGGGCCTGGTCATCGCCCTCGAAATTCTGGGCGGCCTGGCCATCATCGTCGGCTGGCAAACGCGCCTTGCCGCATTCCTGTTGGTTGGTTTCAGCCTGCTTTCGGCCGTTCTGTTCCACGCGGACTTCAACGACCAGATGAACATGATCCTGTTCATGAAGAACCTGGCGCTGGCCGGTGGATTCCTGTTGATCGTATCGCTCGGGGCCGGACCCTGGTCCGTTGACAACCGGAGCCGGAGCCGAACATGAGCGCACAGACCCAGGCAGGCAGGACGCGCGAACTGGCAGCCGCCACGCCCGGCGTGGCGGCCACGGACGGTGATGGCGTGAAGATGACGCGGGTTATCGGTTCGCCCGAACTCAACATGCTGGACCCGTTTTTGCTGCTGGACGCCTTCGAATCCGATGAACCGCAGGACTACATTGGCGGTTTTCCCAGCCACCCGCACCGCGGCTTCGAAACCGTCACTTACCTGCTGGCCGGTCGCATGCGGCACAAGGACAGCGCGGGAAACGAGGGTGTGATCGAGCCCGGCGGCGTGCAGTGGATGACGGCGGGCAGCGGCATCGTCCACTCGGAAATGCCGGAGCAGGAAAATGGTCTCCTCATGGGATTCCAGCTCTGGGTGAACCTGCCGGCCTCGGCCAAGATGTCCGATCCGGGCTACCAGGAATTTCCGCCATCTGAAACTCCCCTGGAGCAGCGCGAGGACGGTACTAAAATCCGTGTCATCGCCGGAACCACCGAAAACGGCACCCGCGGCGCGGTGAAGAACGAATACGTCCACCCCACGTACATGGACGTCACGCTGCCGGCAGGCCAGTCCTTCGAGCAGGGTGTCGATCCGGGTGACAACACGTTCCTGTTCGTAATCGAAGGCGAACTCGAAGTGGGGGACACGCGAAAGCGCCTGGGACGCAGGCTGCTGGGCATCCTGAATCCGGGTGAGACCGTCCGGGTGAGTGCGCCTTCGGGAGCGCGCTTCCTGCTGGTGTCTGCCCGGCCGCTGAATGAACCCGTGGCCCGCGGAGGTCCCTTCGTGATGAATACGAAGGAAGAGATCGTGCAGGCCTTCGACGACTACCGTCACAACCGCTTTCCAAGCGCAGATTCGAGGTAAAAAAGATGGGACTTCTCGTTCATGGAAAATGGGTCGACCGCTGGTACGACACCGAAGGCCACAAAGGCCATTTCGTCCGCAGCGCGGCCCAGTTCCGCAACTGGATCACGGTCGACGGCAGCCCGGGCCCCAGCGGCAAGGGCGGCTTCAAAGCCGAACCGGGACGCTACCACCTCTATGTCTCGCTTGCCTGCCCCTGGGCCAATCGGACACTGATCTTCCGGCACCTCAAGGGTCTGAAGGAAATGATCAGCCTGTCGGTAGTGCACTGGCTGATGGCTGATCACGGTTGGACTTTCGACGGCGGAGACGGCGTCATCCCCGATCCCCTGTTGAATGCAGAATACCTGCACCAGGTCTACACGCACGCGGACCCGGAATACTCGGGCCGTGTCACGGTGCCGGTGCTCTGGGACAAGCAGGAGGGGACCGTGGTTTCCAACGAATCGTCCGAGATCATCCGGATGTTCAACAGCGCTTTCGATGAGGCAGGCGCAAAATCGGGAGACTACTACCCCGAGGACCTGCGCAACCAGATCGACGAGATCAACGCCCGTATATACAGCTGCGTGAACAATGGCGTGTACAAGGCCGGCTTCGCCACCTCGCAGGAAGCCTACGAGGAGGCCGTGGTGCCGCTGTTCGAAACCCTGGACTGGCTGGAGCACCGGCTATCGAACCGGCGCTTCCTGCTCGGGGATCGCCTGACCGAAGCCGACTGGCGGCTGTTCACGACGCTGATCCGCTTCGACCCGGTCTATGTGGGGCATTTCAAGTGCAACATCCGGCGGCTGGCGGACTACCCGAACCTCTGGGCCTACACCCGCGACCTGTACCAGACGGACGACGTGGCCGAAACGATCAACATGCACCACATCAAGAACCACTATTACGAGAGCCACGCCGCGATCAACCCCACCGGCGTCGTCCCGGTTGGCCCCGCACTCGATCTCTGGGCGCCCCACGGCCGATCGTAGAGGATTTATCCGCTCCTGAAGGCGTGCGTTTCAGATGTTGCGGGAATCGTAGGCCCAGTGGAGGAGGGCCTGGCGCTGGCGGGGGCGGCAATTGAGGTCGCCTTTGATGCAGTTTCGGCGGACTTGGGCGATGTGCCGTGTCATGGCTTTCCAACGACCGATCTGGCGGGCGTCGTCCTCGCAGCGGCGGCCCAGGTAATAGCGGCAGTACCACTGGAACCAGCCGCGAGGGTCGTCGGGCCAGATCCAGCCTTTTTCGATCCAGTAGGACAGCGGCTTCGATGCTTTCACGCCGAAGAAATTGAGCCGGTGATCGGCCGCTTCCGGACTGAGCTTGGCGTTCGTGAACCAGTCATCAGGGAATTCGCCGCGGCAGTCGGTCATGTACCTGCCGCCGAAGACGCCCATGGCCAGCAACCGGGCGGGGGTCAACTCGGGTTTGAATTCGGGATGGAAATTCTGGCCTGGCGGCTCGGTTACTTCGTAGCGGTAATCGGACTGCATCCGGTCGTTTACCCTGACGATTTGAGGCCTCATAAAAACATCACGAATAAATTCGCTCCTACAAGAGCTTCAGGCGGGATTCGGGCTTGGTGAAGAGCATGTGTACGTCGGAGATGGCGCGCTCCAGGAAGGCGCCTTCGCAGTAGCAGAGGTAGAACTCCCACATCCGAATGAAGGTCTCGGAAAAGCCCTGCCGGCGGACATCGTCCAGCCTGGTGAAAAAGTTCTCCCGCCAGCAGCGCAGGGTCCTGGCATAGTGCAGGCCGATGTCTTCCAGGCCCAGCAGTCGCAGGTCGGTGTTCCGTGCGACCGCGTCAGTCATGACCGCCGAAGAGGGCAGGCCGCTGCCCGGAAAGATGTAGCGCTGAATGAAGTCGATGGACTTGCGGTACTCCGCGTAGCCCTGGTCGGCAATCGTGATCGCCTGGATCAACATCGCGCCGTCCGGCCGTAGCAGGTCGCTGCACTTGCGGAAATACACATCGAACAGATCGTGGCCGATCGCCTCGATCATTTCGATCGAGACCAGCTTGTCATACCGCCCGCCAAGGTCGCGGAAGTCCTCCTGCAGCAGGGTGATCCTGTCCTGGAGGCCGGCCTGGGCAATCCGCTCTTCCGCCTTGTCGTACTGTTCCGCGGAAATCGTCGTCGTGGTGACCCGGCAACCATAATGTTGCGCGGCGAAAAGGGCGAATCCGCCCCAGCCAGTCCCAATCTCCACCAGGTGGTCATCGGCGCTGAGCCGGAGCTTGTCGCCTATCCGCCGCATCCTTGCCAGCTGGGCCTGGTGCAGGCTCATGGTTTCCTGTTCGAAGATTGCGGACGAATACATCATCGTTTCGTCCAGCCACAGGGCGAAGAATTCGTTCCCGAGATCGTAGTGCGCAGAAATGTTGCGTCGTGCGCCTTCGTGGCTGTTCCGGTTCACCCAGTGAAACAGTCTCTGTAACGGCGCCGTGAAGCGCGCCGCCCCGCCCTCCATGCCGTCCAGCACGGCACGGTTCTGCAGCAGGAGCCGGATCAGCGCGACCAGGTCGTCACAATCCCAGTAGCCCTGCATGTACGCCTCGCCGCCCCCGATGGAGCCGCCGAAAGCGATCTCGCTGTAGAAGCGGGGATCGGTCACGCGGATCTGCGCCTTGACGCCAGTCGAGTCCCGTGATCCGTAAACGTGGTGATCTTCGCCGTCACTCAGCCGCAGCGTGCCCCGTTCCAGCCCATCGAGTTGCTTCAGGACCAGACGGCGGGCCAGGCCGTCCAACATCGTGGGCTTGACCGTGCCGGCCAGGTGGCGGGGCGAGGCCAGTGAAACGCTCTTCATCAGGCCTTCTCCGACAGGACGCGATGCTTTTCGGGGTGGTCTTGCACCGGTGCGCCCTTCAGCCACAGCCGCAGCGCCTGCCAGTGGATGGCAGCTATGATCCTCAGCGTCATCAGCGGGAATTTCACCAATACGCCTGCCAGTGACCCGGCAGTGATCTCCTTTCGTTCCAGCATCATGGTTGCGTCGAAAATCTTGTGTCCCTCGCGTGCCACTTCCATGTGCGTGGTCAGCCGATCACCTGGCGTATTGAATCGCCAGTCGTAATCGACGTCCATCTGCATGAACGGGGAGACGTGCATCTCCTTGGTTGGGAAATACCGCTTGTGGCCTGCCGAGCCGTGATTGGCGGTCTGCGGCAGCACATAGCAATGGCGCTCTCCCCATGGCGTATTGTTCACCTCGGCTACGATGGTTTCCAGCTCCGAGTCGTCCTCGTTATAACAGTAATAGAAACTGACAGGATTGAAAACGTATCCGAAATAGCTGAGCTGCGTCAACAGGCGCACCGGGCCCTCCGGCCTGCGGCCGGTTTCCCGTTCCACCAGGTCGCGAAGCTCCCGTCCCAGTGGCACGGCCGGATCGCCGAGATGGTCTTCACGCCGGAAGCGGGCCAGCGCCGGGCGGCGCGCGGACCAGAGCCAACGGCCCCGGAACAGCTTCGGGATTTCGTCGAGGTCCAGATACATCATGAACAGCCGGTAGCGGAACTCGTGCGCCACCGGTTTCATGCGCCGGTGCCTAACTAGCCCGTGGTAAATAGCGCTGTTCATCGTATTGTCGGCCGAACCCGCTTGAATCTTCCTGGAAATGATCGAGCGCGTTCAGCGCGCTGACCACACCGTCTTCGTGGAATCCGTAACGCCAGTAGGCGCCGCAGTAGTAAGTGCGGCGTGCGCCGTTGATTTCACGATGCCGCTTCTGGGCGGCAACGGCCCGTTCCGTGAAGACCGGGTGGGAATAGGAGATGGTCCGGATGATTTTCCCCGGGTCGATGGCGTGCGTGTGGTTCAGCGTCACGCAAAACTCCACCGGCGCCGCCAGGCCCTGCAGGATGTTCATGTTGTAGGTGAGCGTGACTTTCCCGTCCGGATCGATTGGGCCTTCGGGGATATGGTAATTCCAGGCGGCCCAGGCGCGGCGGCGCCGGGGCATCAGGGAATCATCCGTATGCAGCACCGCCTCGTTCTGCTGGTACTCGATGGCGCCGAGCACCGCGCGTTCCTGTGGGGTGGGGTCGGCCAGGAGTTTCAGCGCCTGGTCGCTGTGGCACGCCAGGAAGACGCGGTCGTACCGTTGGGGCAGTGCGCCTCGCGCCTTCACCTCGATGAACTCCGGCTGGCGCCGGACCCATTCGACACGCGCGTTCAGGCGAATCCGGTCGCGGTGTCCGGCGACGAGCTTTTCAACGTATTGCCGGGACCCTCCCCTGATCACGCGCCAGGTGGGGCGTTCGTTCACTGACAGCAGCCCGTGATTGTGGAAGAAGCGGATGAAGAACGCCGCGGGAACCGAGCGCATCCCGCCCGGAGTCGCTGACCAGATCGCCGCGCCCATCGGCACGATGTAGTGGTCGATGAACTCATTCGAATAGCCGTTGCCGTCCAGGTAGTCTCCCAGCGAGACCGTGTCGGAAGGGTTGTCCAGCAGCGCCGGAGACTCGCGGTTGAACCGCAGGATGTCCATCAGCATGCGGTAGAACGACGGCTTCAGCAGATTGCTCCTCTGCGCGAACAGGGCGTTGAGGGAGGCGCCGTTGTATTCCAGCCCTTGTCGCTCGCTGCGCACGCTGAAACTCATGTCGCTTTCCTGGGATTCCACGCCCAGCTCGTCGAGCAGCTTGATGAAATTCGGGTAGGTCACGTCGTTGTAGACAATGAACCCGGTGTCCACGGCCCAGTTCCGGCCGCCGGCCGGCACGTCCACGGTGTTGGTGTGCCCGCCGATCCGATGCTCAGCTTCGTAAACGGTGATGTCGTGTTCACGGGCCAGGCGCCATGCCGTCACGTTGCCGGCGATGCCGGTTCCGATGATTGCGATTTTCATGTGGTTACCACTCCTGCGGGACGCGCTGCAGCAGTGACAGGTCGTAGCCGGCCTTCTCGATCACCGCCAGCGCCTGCCGGTAATCGGCGTCGGGCATCTGCGGGGTGCGCGACATCAGCCAGACGTAGTCCCGCTTGTTGCGCCCGATGACAGTTGCCGAATAGTCTTCGTCCAGGTAGATGATCCGGTAATCCCCCTTGAACGGCCAGACGAACTGCATCGCCCAGACTGCGTTGCTTTCGCGGTCCCGGACGAAACCGCGCGGATGATACTGCTTCTCCGGCCCGTCGAAGGCGTCCCGGCGAAAGGTGAAAGTGGTCGCGACGGTGCCGTCGTCGTCCAGGCGATAGGACTCGACTGCGTTGTGCGCGCCCTTTTCCACGAAGGTTGGGATATTGGCGATCACGTACCAGTCGCCCATGAACCGGTCCAGATCGACGTGGTCCACGGTTTCCAGCGGGGGCGAAGACTGACAGGCCGCCAGCGCCGAGGATGCGCTTATCGCCAGGAGGGCATTTCGCATACTCCTGGTCATTGCCCCATGCTCCCGGAAGCGGCAATACGCGGTGCAACTGTGTCTTCTTCCAGCACGTAGCGCAGCTTCCTGCCTCCACGCACTTCGCTTTCGAGTCCGAGCCACTGCCGGTTGGTCGAGTACCAGAGATCCAGGTTGAGCGCGCCGGCCGCCAGGCGATAGCGATAGGAAGGACGCATCTCTCCCTGGACCTCCAGTTCCTCGTAAACCGGATCTGAAACTTCGATTTCCAGGAACTCCCCGTTCTGGGTATTCAGCAGCCTGGTCTGCTCGAGAAATTCGGGATTCCAGTAAGCGAAGCTCATCACGCACTCAGGCAACGCTGCTTCTTCCTGGCTGCCTGCCAGCTCGAATTGCCCGGACCGTCGGTGGCCCAGCACGGCGAATTCCTCGCCGTTCGAATTCGTCTGCGAGCGGATGCTCTGCAGGCAATTGCCGTCCCAGGTTTCCATGTTCTCGTGGTCATAGTGAAAAAGTCGCACGAACATCAAGCGGTATTCGAAGCTGGCGACGCTTCTGAGCTGCTTCGCCACTCCGTTGTCGGCGAGGAAAAAGTGGTGATAGCCGATTTCCTTCTCATCCAGGAACACGCGGAACCGCCAGGCGTCACCCTGGGCCGTTTCCTGGCCCGGCGATTCCCAGGCCAGCGAAGACGATGCCGGAACCAGGAGGACAAGCAGGATGAAAAGGTATTTCGGGAGTGCCTGGCGAACGTTGATACTCATGACTTCAAACTCCGTTGATCAGCTTGCTCCCGGGCCGCGGGGGTCCGGGAATAAAGGCGTTGGTGCGCCTGATGTAGTCGCGGTAGGCCGGCCGGCGCTGCGCGATGTCCTTCTCCAGCATCGAAACGCCCGAAACGCGGAGCAGCAGGATCGTCATCAGGAGCGGTGACACGATGGCCCACCAGGCGCCGGCGGACAGCGCGATCACGTATAAGCCCCACCAGATCAGCGCCTCGCCAAAGTAGTTGGGATGCCGGGTGTAGCGCCAGAGACCCCGGTCCATGACTTCTCCGTCCGAGCGATCGGATCGCAGAAACCGCGAGAGCTGCGCATCGCCGACCACCTCGAAAAACATGCCGGTCAGCCAGAGGGCAATCCCGAGGAAATCAAGCGGCCCGGGTGGTGTCTGCGCGCTGACAGCCGCGACGACGGGCAGACAGACCACCCAGGCCAGGAAACCCTGGAACAGGAAAATGATGTAAAGACTCTTGAGTTCGAAACGCGGCTGATTGTTGGCTCGAATCGCCTGGTAGCGCCGGTCTTCCGCCTGGCCGTGATTGCGGATGGTGATGTAAAGGGACAGGCGTGCAGCCCAGATGCCCAGCAGGATCACCAGCAGGTAACTCCTTGGGCCAAGGTTTTCCGCGAAAAACATGTACGCCGCCAGGCTGGTGAAAATCATCACTGACCACAGGCTGTCGACGATACTGACATCCCGGCGCTTGAGGCTGACCAGCCAGGCAATGACGGCCAGAGACAGCACCACGGACAGGGAATACAGCCAGGCTCCGATCTCAAGCATGGTGGCTGACCCTCCAGTCGTCCTGCACGTACTCCGGCTTTTGAGCCTTGCTGACCCCGTCAAACCGGACCGAGAGCAGCATCAACAATGGCATTGACATTGCCCAGATGACGGACAGCGCCACGAGGGCCGCAACCGGCTCCTCGAACTTCATCGCGCCCAGCCTCGATCCGGCCAGGTAACTCAGCGGCCCACCGACTGCGCCCATGATCGCGGCAATGGCCCACCGGCCCCGCATCCACTTCATCGACAGATTGAGCGTGGTGGCGAACAGGGCCCACATGGCGATGATCCAGTAAGGGGCAAACCCGGGTATCCAGTTCCCCGAGGGATAACTCACCCAGCCGGCAACCACCAGCAGGCTGTCTGCGACCAGGCCCATCAGTGATGCCATCACCAACAGCTGAAATTCCCGGGACGGGCGCCCGGCGAATGTGAGGTGAACGGCCACTACCGCAGCCACTGCGAGCGGACCGATCCACGCCAATCCATGCGCCCCGCCCAGCACGCAGGAAAACCAGCCTGCCTGGAACAATGAAAAATTGATCAGCATGCGACTCATCCCGAGGCTCCTTTCAGATCGTCGCCCGGGAGGCCAAACAAGTAATGTGAAACAAACCACTCCTGGCCTTCGCCGTAGCCGAACAGCTCCGCGCAGGCCATGAAAAAGATACGCCAGCGTTGAAACCAGCGTTCGGCGCTCCCCTTGCCGTATGTCTGTTCGAGGATCGGCAGAATCCGGTCTTTCCGGCTATCCATGTTTTCAAGCCAGGCGTTGGCCGTGCGTTCGTAATTCCGGCCATCCCAGCGTTCCCTGCGGATCAACCGCAGCTGTTCCTGGAAGCGCAGCGGCAGGTCGTCGGCGGGCATGATTCCGCCCGAGAAGAAATGGCGGCCCATCCAGTCGCCCGGCCCTTCGTCCAGGAATTCGTAGGCGCACTGGCGATGACAGAAAATGTGCATGAAGAACCGGCCGCCCGGCTTAAGCCACTGGCTGAGCCGGTGAAACAGTTCACGGTAGTTCCTCATGTGTTCGAACATTTCGACCGATACAATGCGATCGTAGCGCCCCGGCGCCTGGAAGACGTTCATATCCTCGGTCAGGACTTCGATGTTATGCAGTCCGCGCCGGCGGGCCTCCTCGCGGATGTGATCGCCCTGGGGCCGGGAATTGGATACCGAGGTAACCTGGCAGCCCGGAAAGTGCTCCGCAATCCAGAGGCTCAGCGAACCCCAGCCGCAACCCAGGTCGAGAACGGTCATGCCGTCCTCGATCCGGGCCCGCCTGCAGGTGATCCGCAATGCAAGCGCCTCGGCCTCGTCCAGGTTCCGGGTGGCCTCGTCCCAGTGACAACAACTGTACTTGGCGTGTTTTCCCAGAACCTCGCGGAAGAACTCAGGGGGTACTTCGTAGTGCTGTTCGTTGGCCACGTCCGGGATGGGCGCGACCTCGGAATCGTTCATGCGCCGGACGAATGCTTCCGTCAAACGCGCGGACGATTCGACATCGTCGGCCTGAATATCCCGGAGCCGCTGGCGGCAAAGCTGCCTGATGCCGGCGCGTATGACGCTGTCCGGCATCAGGCCGCGTTCGGTCCAGTCAAGAACGGTGCTCGATGCTCTGTGGGCGGCTGTAGTCATCGTTGGGTCCTTGTCAGCGGGCAGGAATCAGGGCGTGTCGTTGCAGAACGCCGCGGTGAGGTTCCTGCCCTCGTAGATCATCGGTTCCTCGCCGGTCAGGCGAACGGTCGTCATGACGTGCAGGCAGCCCATGAACTCGAAGTCAAGCTCACCGACCTTTGTCGTCTCGACCGCGTCGTCTTCGGACGGACCACCGCCGGTGCTTGAATAGAGCGAGGTGGTGACCATCTCGTTGTCGAAGGTGCCCGGCGTGGAGCAGAAATTGCCCTCGCCATCCTGCTGTTCCAGGCAGGAATCGAAAGTCAGGAAGGTGGGGCTGCCGTCGACGTAGGTGTACCATGTGCCAGTGGCGCGGTTCTGGAACGGAATCGGCTGGAAGTTGAAGCCGGTTCCTGAGCCTTCCACGATCTCCCAGCTGCCATTGGTGGAATTGTCCACGGTGGTTTCGAGCGGAATTTCACCGACGGGCACGACCACGAAGCCGAGCGGCTGATTCATGCCGTCGCCGACAGCGAAGATCGTGAGGTCCAAGCCAGCAGGCAGGGTGATCGGAGCCGCATCGATGTAGTTGATGGTTCCATCGTTGCTCGACACCTTGAAGTCAGCAAGTCCGGCGACGAGCTCGAAAAATCCGCTTTCCGCATTGTAGGGCACGCCCACGAGGTTGTTGATTACGGTGCCGTCATCCAGGCGAACGGAAACTTCGGTGGCAGCCGAGCTGGCAGCGAAGGGGGCGGCATGCACGATGCGTGCGTTCAGATTGCCATCCATCGGCATCATGGTGTCATCGACCAGTGCACGAAGTTCCAGGGCCTGCTTCGCTCCGTCACCGGCCGCGTAGACGGTGTAGCTGACACCGTCCGTGAGGGTAAACATGCCGCTGATCGCAGGATCGGTCGCTCCAACCGGAACCACGTCGATCGTGTAGGTGCCTGCATCAAAATCCAGGTAACCGGTAAAATCCTTGAACTTGACGTTCTCAAGGGCGACTTCGCCGTTGACCAGAATATTGACTGCCGTGCCATCGATGGTGTCGGCGAACGGCGCGAAATGCGCAACATTGACTTTGGCGGCGGCAAATGCCTGCGGGGCCGACAGCGTCAACAGCAACGTAAGGGTGGCGGCTGAGTATTTAAACATGATCATCTCCTAAGAAGTTTTGTACAACTATTAATCTGAAGGTGGCTGTCGACGGCGTCTCAGTGAGCAAAACCGGTCTGTTCTTTAGTGGAATTCAATAGCTCCGATATCGAAGTAAAATAAAATGTACAGTTTTTGTATAACTAACGCAAGCGTTTTTTTCGGTTGTGTAAAATTTTTTGTAATATACGTATAATTAATGTATAGTCTTTGGCATGATACGCTATAAGTGATTCAAAGCACGGGAACTCATCCGATGAGCGCGGACACAAAAATAATTGAATACCCCGGTGAGAAGCTGTACACGATCGGCACAGTTTCCAACCTCACAGGCGTGGGCGCTATTACACTGCGCGCCTGGGAACGTCGCTATGGCCTGATCAAGCCGGTTCGAAAGGAGAGCGGTCACCGGCTTTACACCCGGCACCACATAGACCAGATTAACCGGATCACCGCGCTGACCCAGCAGGGCATCCGGATCAGCCAAATATCCCCGGAGATGCTGGAAAGCGAGCCCGCGCAGGAAACCGGCGGAGAAGGCGAACGCTGGAAGAACTACCTCAACAG
>CAJIBJ010000055.1_pt1 | contig 57862 bp, 54 predicted proteins | sample 9199331 | NCBI WGS metagenome assembly CAJIBJ01 (sample SAMEA7708300, study PRJEB35096) | sediment metagenome | biome: marine neritic benthic zone biome [ENVO:01000025]; feature: sediment [ENVO:00002007]; material: shallow marine sediment [ENVO:03000034] sea grass bed [ENVO_01000059] ... | reverse complement strand
CGTCCACCGCATCCGAAGCATGTCGTTGAGAAGAATTTCGGAGCTGACAATCCGGTGTCAGTTCCCCGGCGCCACAAAAAAGAAGGGCCCCGGTTTTTGGGGCCCTTGTTTTTTGGTGGTGATGGGTGGACTTGAACCACCGACCTCAGCATTATGAGTGCCGCGCTCTAACCAGCTGAGCTACATCACCGGAAACTGTATGTGGCCCGGGCGATCGGGGGATCGATCGGGGGCGCAAATTCTCTACTCACAGCCCCAGAATGTCAACCTCGGCGATCAAAAACGGTAGCCGAAAGCGTCGAAAAATCTCTGTTGTATCTCGTCGAGGGTCGGGTTGTGATTCTGGGGTCCTTGCTGGGCCACCTTGATGGCGCCCATGACAGAGCCGATCCGGCTGCAGGTGAGCAGATCGAGGTCGTTCAGGAGACCGTAGAGCAGGCCCGATCGGAAGGCGTCGCCGCAGCCGGTCGGATCCTGGACGTCGTCGGGCTTGACCGATGCGACCTCCTGTTCTCCCTCGCGGGTGCGCAGGATCGATCCCTCGGCTCCGCGGGTCACGATCATGGCTTCGACCTGGTTGGCGATGGTGTCGCCGTCCAGCCCGGTCTTCTCCTTGAGGAGCTGAAACTCGTAGTCGTTGACGACGATGTATTTCGCTTCCCTGATGAACTGCTTCAGCTCAGCGCCGTTGAACAGCGTCATGCCCTGGCCGGGATCGAAAATGTGGGGGATGCCGGCTTCGACGAAGTCCGTGCTGTGCTGGATCATGGCCTGTTTGCCATCGGGCGCGACGATGCCAACCCGGATGCCTTTGGTGTCGGCCACGCGGTTCAGGTAGCTGTGACGCATGGCGCCCGGATGAAACGCCGTGATCTGGTTGTCGTCGATGTCCGTCGTGATGAATGCCTGGGGCGTGAATTCGCCTTCCATGTGCTTGACGTAGCGGCAGGAAATACCCAGTTCGTCCAGATGTTTGCGATAGGGCCCGAAATCATCACCCACGGTGGCCATGGGGTAGGGGTCTTCTCCCAGCAGTTTCAGGTTGTAGGAAATGTTGCCGGCGACGCCGCCGAACTCACGGCGCATCTCGGGGACCAGGAACGCCACGTTAAGGATGTGCACCTTATCGGGCAGGATATGTTCCTTGAACTGGTCCGGGAACACCATGATGGTGTCGTAGGCCAGGGAGCCACAGATCAGGGCGGACATGCGCTTTCTCACTGCTGATATACGATCGCGAGCATTCTACCGGAATTGGTTCCGGCCGGCGGGACCTGAATCAAAAACGACTCAATCCAGTGATATATCAGATGAAGGCATCCGGGCACGAAATCGCAGATTGCTGGATGAGGCGGTTACCCCGGATACCGCATGAATAAAGGGTTTTTGCGGTTTTTCAGCTTGCGGAAAATCGTATCTGCTGATACATTAGCGAGTTCAACCACAGGGTGGTTCAACGGATTATTAATCATCATGGTTTTTAAAAGTCTTCGTGGCTTGTTTTCCAACGATCTGTCGATTGACCTGGGAACAGCCAATACGCTTATTTACGTGCGCGGCCAGGGGATCGTCCTGAACGAACCCTCGGTCGTGTCGGTGCGCATGGATCGCGGACCGGGCGGACCACAGCACGTGGCGGCGGTCGGCACATCGGCCAAGCAGATGCTGGGCAGAACGCCAGGCAATATACGGACGGTGCGGCCGCTGAAGGACGGCGTAATCGCCGACTTCAACATGACCGAGGCCCTGTTGCAGCACTTCATCCGGGAAGTCCACACCTCCCGTTTCCTGCGTCCCAGCCCGCGTGTGCTGGTCTGCGTGCCCTGCAGTTCGACACAGGTCGAACGCAAGGCGATCAAGGAGTCCGCCGAAGGCGCGGGCGCCCGTGAGGTTTTCCTGGTCGAGGAGCCCATGGCGGCGGCCATTGGCGCCGGTATACCGGTGCACGAGGCGCGCGGCGCGATGGTGCTTGATGTTGGAGGCGGCACTTCGGAAGTCGCGGTGATCTCCCTGAACGGCCTGGTCTATTCCAACTCCGTACGCGTGGGAGGCGACCAGTTCGACGAGGCCATCATCAACTACGTGCGCCGCAACTACGGCACGTTGATCGGCGAGACCACTGCCGAGCGGATCAAGATAGAGATCGGCTGCGCCTGGCCGGACGAAGAACCCCAGCAGATGGAAGTCTCCGGGCGAAACCTGGCCGAAGGCGTACCCCGGAATGTCACCATCACCAGTAACGAAGTGCTGGAGGCGCTGAACGAGAACCTGAGCAGCATCCTGGAAGCGGTCAAGACGGCGCTTGAACAGACTCCGCCGGAACTCTGCGCCGACGTGGCGGAAACGGGTATCGTGCTGACTGGCGGCGGCGCGTTGCTGCGCGGCATCGACCGCCTGATCGCCGAGGAAACCGGCCTGCCCGTATTTCCAGCCGATGATCCCCTGACCTGCGTCGCCCGAGGCGGCGGCCGGGCGCTGGAGCTGATGGACCAGAACAACGGCGATTTCTTCGCCGCCAACTAGGGCAAGGTTTGGTCACGGGAAACCCAGGAACAGCTAACCGGTTTTCCGGGCCGGCCGCACAGACGGCTCGCCTCATGATGTACGGCCTGCTGGCCGTGGTTCTGATGGCCATGGATCAGCGAGGCCACTACGTGCCGCGCGTCCGTAGCGCGGCGGCTTACCTGGTCGAGCCCGTTTATCACGTGGTCGAGTGGCCGGTCCGGGCGCTGCGCAACCTGTTCGGCCAGTTCCAGTCCCGCCGCTCCCTTAGGCACGAGAACGACCGGCTCAGGGCGCTGCTCCTGCAACAGGACGGCGACTTGCAGAGGCTGGCGACGCTGGTCGAGGAGAATACCCGGCTCCGATCCCTTTTCGAAGGCGCCCAGGCCCAGGAATTCGAATATCGATTCGCCGAACTGCTGCAAGTGGACCTCGACCCGTTCTCGCACCGTGTACTGATCGACCGCGGCTCCAGCGACGGTGTCGTGGAAGGACAGGCGGTGATTGACGGCTCGGGCGTGATGGGGCAGGTCGAGGACGTTCATCTCCACTATTCTTCCGTGCGGCTGATCTCGGACCCCAACCACGCCCTGCCGGTGCAGATCAATCGAACCGGCTTGCGAACGGTCGCCTTCGGCACGGGCGAGACGGGGTACCTGTTCCTGCCCAGCGTGCCGAGGGAAGCGGACGTGCGCTTGGGAGACCTGATCGTCACTTCCGGGCTGGGCGAGCGGTTCCCCGGTGGCTACCCCGTGGCCCGGGTCGCGGACATCAATCGAGAAGAGGGTCTGAGTTTCGCGCAGGTCCGGGCCTTGCCCACCGCCGCGCTCGACCGGAGCAGGGAAGTCCTGCTGATCTCCACGGTCCGGCAGCAGATGATGGAAGCGGAAACCGGCGATGCGTCGTCCCTGCCCGGGGAAAATCCGCAGGGCCAGGGCGCGCAATCCCCAACCGCCGAAAGCCCGGCCGAATCCCCGGATGAAACGGAGCCGCCGCCGCAATGAACACCCGCAGCGACCGCCTGTCCGTCATATTCATTACGCTGGCCGTGGCCATTGTGCTGACGCTCCTGCCCCTGCCTCCGCTGCTGGAGGCGCTGCGTCCCTACTGGGTGGCGCTGGTCCTGCTGTACTGGTGCCTGGAAACCCAGGGCCTGGTCTCGCTTGGGCTGGCTTTCACCATCGGCATCGTGCTGGACCTGCTCAGCGCCAGCCTGCTGGGCCAGCACGCGTTGAGCCTGGTAATCGTGGTGTACCTGGCGACGCGCTTCCGCGCCCGCCTGCGTTTCTTTCCGCCGTGGCAGCAGGCACTGTCGGTACTGGCGCTGCTGGTCAATGACCGCATCATCCTGCTGTGGATCATCAGCCTGCGCGGCGAGCCTCTGCCGTCGATGATATTTTGGCTTCCGCCCGTCGTCGGGACGCTGCTCTGGCCATGGCTGTTCCTGGCGCTCGACCGGTTCCGCGGCACGATGAAGCACCGCGCCGGCCCGTGAAACTCCGCCGACTGACAAGCCCGGTCCCGGGCCAGCCACTGAAGGACCAGGTACAGGAAGGCCGGGAATTCCGCAACCGGGCGACGACCGCCTTCCTGATCGTGCTTGCGGCCATCTTCGCGCTGAGCCTGCGCTACGTGTACCTGCAGGTGATCAGCTACGAAGAATTCACGGCCCGCTCGGTCAACAACCAGGTCCGCATCGTGCCGGTCGCCCCCAACCGCGGCCTGATCTATGACCGGCGGGGCCGACCGGTGGCCGGGAACCGGCCCGCCTACCGCCTGGAACTCGTGCCGGAGAAAGTCGGCGAGGTGGAACAGACCATCGGCTCGCTCGGCCGAATCATCGAGTTGCCGGACGACGTGCTCGAGCAGTTCCAGGACAACCGCCGGCGCTACCGGGAATTCGACAGCGTCCCGTTGAAATTCAACCTCAGCGAAGAAGAAGTGGCGCGCTTCGCCGTCGACCGGCACCGCTTCAACGGCGTCGAGATCGTGCCCTATCTGGCACGGCATTACCCTTACGGTGAATTGCTCACGCATGTACTCGGTTACATCGGCCGGCTGGACGTGGACGATCTCCGGGAAGTCGATGAGAACAACTACCGCGGCACGACCCACATCGGAAAGTCCGGGCTGGAGCGTTTCTACGAGAAGAGCCTGCACGGCGCCAGCGGCGTGGAGAAAATCGAAACCAATGCGCAAGGCCGGGTGCTGACGGTGCTTGAGCGGGACGATCCGGTGCACGGCGATGACCTGATTCTCTCCCTGGACGTTTTCGTCCAGGAGGCCGCCTGGGACGCACTCGGTGAACGGCCGGGGGCCGTGGTCGCGATCGATCCTTCGGACGGGTCAGTGCTGGCGATGGTCAGCAAGCCGGCGTTCGATCCGAACCTGTTCGTGCACGGCATCAGCAGCGCGGACTACCGGGCGATCCTCAATGCGCCTGGCAGGCCGCTGTTCAACCGGGCCATCCTGGGTGGTTACGAACCCGGTTCCACGATCAAGCCATTCCTCGGCCTGGGCGGCTTGGAGCTGGGTGTCGTTGCGGAGGAGGACCGGGTGTTCTCCAGCGGCCAGTACTTTCTGCCGAACGTTTCCCGCCCGTTCCGGGACTGGAAAAAGGGCGGACACGGCTGGGTGGACATGCGCGGCGCCCTGGAACAGTCAGTAAATACCTACTTCTATCAACTGGCGTTCGACATGGGCATCGACCGCATGCACGACTATCTCGAACAATTCGGCTTCGGGGCCGCCACCGGCCTGGACCTGATCGGGGAAAACTCAGGCGTGCTGCCGTCCCGCCCGTGGAAGCGAGGCCAGTTTGGCGAGCCCTGGTACCCGGGTGAAACCATCATCGCGGGCATCGGGCAGGGATTCAACGTCGTCACCCCGGTACAGCTCGCAAACGCGCTGGCCGCACTGGCCAACGGCGGCACCCGCTTCGAGCCCCGCCTGCTCTACGCTGCCAAGCACGCCGGTGACCGGCAGGCCGACAAGGCGCGTGCGCCGGTGGCCCGGGAGATTCCGGTGATCGATCAGGCCAACTGGGACCTCATCCATGACGGCATGCGGCTGGTGGTGCACGGCGAGGCCGGTACGGCCCGCGCCATCCGACCGGATTCCGGCCTGAATATTGCCGGCAAAAGCGGCACGGCCCAGGTCGCGGCCCAGGACCGGGACGAGGACATGGACGAAGACACGGCCGCCCACCTGCGTCACCATGCCCTGTTCATCGCCTACGCACCGTATGAAAATCCCCAAATCGCCGTGGCGATCGTGCTGGAGCACGGCGGGGGCGGATCACGCGAAGCCGCCCCGGTGGCGCGTGCCGTCATCGATGCGTGGCTGTCCCAGGAGGGATCTCCGTGAGGCGAATCATCCCGGTCTGGGTGAAATGGCCGCAACTCGACCTTCCGTTATTGGCCGGGCTCTTGCTGCTGATGGCGTTCGGGCTGGTGGTGCTGTACAGCGCATCGGGTGAGAGCATGGATGTCGTTTACCGGCAGGGCACGAGGTTCGGGGTCGGTCTGGCTGCGATGCTGCTGCTCAGCCAAGTTCCGCCGCACATCCTGCGAATCTGGACGCCCTGGCTGTACGCCCTCGGCATCGTGCTGCTGGTGGCCACCTGGGCCGTGGGCGTCGGCCGCGGCGCCGGGCGCTGGCTGGACCTCGGCGTCATGCGCTTCCAGCCCTCGGAAATCATGAAGCTGGCCGTTCCGATGATGGTGGCGTGGTACCTGCACCCGCGCCGCCTTCCGCCGGAGCCGGTCTCCATCGCGGTATCCCTGGTCATCCTGGTCCTGCCCGCCGTACTGATCGCGAGGCAGCCCGACCTGGGAACTGCGCTGCTGGTCGGGGTCAGCGGTGCTTTCGCCCTGTTCCTCTCCGGCCTGCAATGGCGCGTGATTGCGGGCATGGCGGCCGCGGCAGCCGCTGCTGCGCCCGCCCTGTGGCTGGTGATGCACGAGTACCAGCGCAACCGGATCCGGACATTCCTGAACCCGGAATCCGATCCGCTGGGCGCCGGTTGGAACATCATCCAGTCGAAAATCGCCGTGGGCTCGGGCGGCCTGACGGGAAAGGGCTGGCTGAACGGAACCCAGTCGCGGCTCGAGTTCATCCCGGAGCGGCACACCGATTTCATCCTCGCCGTCCTGTCCGAGGAGTTGGGTCTGCTGGGTGTATTGTTCCTGTTCGCCATCTACCTTTTCATCGCCGGGCGGGGTCTGTACGTGGCCGGGATGGCGCGCACTACTTACGGCCGCCTGCTGGCCGGCAGCCTGTGTCTGACTTTCTTCATCTACGTGCTGGTCAACGCCGGCATGGTTTCCGGCCTGCTGCCGGTGGTGGGCGTGCCGCTGCCTCTGGTCAGCTACGGCGGAACCTCCATCGTCACCCTGCTGGCCGGTTTCGGCATATTGATGTCCATTTATGGACACCGTAATTTCATTCGGTGAGTGAATTCTGATTACAATGCGTGCTGTAGTGGAAAAAGGACTGACAATTACGATGAAAAGGATTCTGCCCCTCTTGATGGTGTCGATACTCAGTACTTCCTGCCTGGCCCAACAGCACCCGGGAGCGGAGGAGTTCGCCGCCCGCGCGGCTTCGGAATACGACCTGGACGCCGGGGAGGTCCGGCTGCTGCTCGAGAATGCGCGGTTCAAGCAGTCCATCGTGGATGCCATCAGCCGGCCTGCCGAGGCCAAGCCATGGTACGACTACCGGCCGATTTTCATCACGGAAAAGCGGATCAAGGGGGGCGTCAAGTTCTGGCGTGAGAACGAGGCGCTGATCACCGAGGCATCTGAAAAATTCGGCGTGGATCCGCAGGTCATCGTGTCGATCATCGGCGTGGAGACCTACTACGGCCGCATCACCGGCAGCTACCGCGTGCTCGACGCCCTGACCACGCTGTCCTTCTACTACCCCGACACCGGCAACGACCGCTCGGATTTCTTTTCCAGCGAGCTGATGAACTTTGTCGTTCTGGGCAACGAGGAAGGGCTGCCGCTGGAGGATGTGACCGGGTCCTACGCCGGCGCCATGGGCCTGGGCCAATTCATGCCCAGCAGTTACCGGGAATACGCGGTCGACATGGACGAGGACGGCCGCCGGGACCTCTGGAGCTCACTGCCGGACGTGATCGGCAGCGTGGCCAACTACCTGAGCCGGCACGGCTGGCAGCTGAATCAGCCGGTGACCTTTCCGGCAAACGTGTCGGCAGAAGCCGATATGAGCCTGGTCGCGAAGCGCAATTTCAAACCGGAAAAGTCGCTGCGTGAACTCGAGGCGTCCGGATTCGCCTCCACTGAGCCCGTCGATGGCGATACGCCGGCCGCGGTGGCTCGGCTGGAGGAAGAAAATGGCGATCACTATTTCATCACCTTCAACAACTTCTACGTCATCACGCGCTACAATCGCAGCCCGCTGTACGCGATGGCAGTGTATGAACTCAGCGAGGCGATCCGGGGCCGGTTCGAACAATGATTTTACAGCCTCGCAAGCCGTGGCTGCTGCCGGTCTTCGCGCTGTCCAGTCTGCTGCTGGTTTCCTGTGCCGGCGAGCAGCCGAAAGTCGGGGAGCCCGCCGACGGCCCCTCTACCCGCGACATCCGGGCCAGTGACGTGAAGGACGCCGTGCCCCGCGCCGAGCCACGGGCGCGTTACGGCAACCACTCGCCCTACGAAGTTTTCGGCAAGAAATACTACGTTATGGAAAGCAGCAACGGCTATCACGAACGGGGCGTTGCCTCCTGGTACGGCAGCAAGTTCCACGGCCGGCGCACATCCAGCGGCGAGCCTTACGATATGCACCTGGCCACGGCGGCGCATAAGTCTCTGCCCCTGCCGACCTACGCCGAAGTCACCAACCTGGACAACGGCAAGAAGGTCATCGTGAAGATCAATGACCGCGGTCCCTTCAAGGACGACCGGCTGATCGACATGTCCTACGGAGCCGCGCTGCGCCTGGGCATGATCGGCACCGGCACCGCCCGGGTCGACGTCCGGGCCATCGACTCGTCGGATTACCGCCCGGATACGCGGGTGGCTGCCCACGGTTCCCCGGCAGAAGACGCCGATGGCACTTTCCTGCAGGCGGGCGCATACGGTAGCCGGAAAAACGCCGAGCAACTGGCCGGCCGGCTGAACCGGGCGAGCCTGAACCCGGTGTCCATCCACGATGTCGGAAACCTGTTCCGTGTATGGTTAGGACCCTATTACAGCCACTCCGAGGTAGAATCGGTAATCAGCAGGGCCATTGAACTTGGCTTCGAGCGCCCGCATAGAGTGAAGCGCTGAGAGTCTCTGTAAAGAGCGAACGGAAATCTCGTCCGATATGAAAAGAATCAAAATCCTGACACTGGCGCTGGTGTTCCTCGCCGGCCTTTCAGGCGCCGAGGCCCAGGCCCCGGTGCCAAACAGCGCCTCGGCGCGCCCCGTCCCTGCTGCGCCGCAACTGGGCGCACGCAGCTACATACTGGTCGATTTTCACAGCGAACGGGTGCTGGTGGAAAACAACGCGGATATGCGCGTGGAACCGGCCAGCATCACCAAGCTGATGACCGCCTACGTCGTATTCAGCGAACTCGACCAGGGCAACATCGCGCTGGAAGAGAAAGTTGCCATCAGCGAAAAGGCATGGCGGACCGGCGGGTCGCGGATGTTCATCGAGCCCGACATGCAGGTCAGCGTCGAAGACCTGGTCCGCGGCATGGTGATCCAGTCCGGCAACGACGCCAGCGTGGCGCTGGCCGAGCACGTGGCCGGTAGTGAAGAGGCTTTCGCCACCCTGATGAATCACTACGCCGAGCTGCTCGGCCTGTCAGCTACGAACTTCACCAACGCCACGGGCCTGCCCGATCCCGACCATTACACGACCGCGCGCGATATCGTCCTGCTGAGCGCCGCGACTGTCCGGGATTTTCCGGATTACTACCCCTGGTACTCGGAGAAGGAATTCACCTTCAACAACATCCGGCAACACAACCGGAATACGTTGCTGTGGCGCGATCCGGCCATCGATGGCCTGAAGACCGGCCATACCGAGGCCGCCGGATACTGTCTGGCCACGTCAGCCAAGCGCGACGGCATGCGACTGGTCAGTGCGGTCATGGGCTCGGCCTCAGAATCCAGCCGCGCCAGCGAGACCCAGACCCTTTTGAACTACGGGTTCCGTTTCTTCGAGACGGTCCAGTTGTACCAGGCAGGGCAGGAACTCGCCCGCGAACGCGTATGGAAAGGCCTTGAAGAGGATGTCGGGCTGGGTCTGGGCGAACCGCTGTTCGTGACCATTCCGCGCGGCCGTTACGACGACCTCGAGGCGCAGGTCCAGATGGAGCCCGAGCTGAGCGCTCCGCTTGAAGCCGGCCAGGGCGTGGGCACGATCAATGTGAACCTCGGCGATGATTTCGTCGCCAGCCGCGAACTGGTCACCCTGGCGGCCGTGGAGGAAGCGGGTTTCTTCGGCAGTGCCTGGGACAGCCTCAAGCTCTGGATGAACGGCTTATTCGACGATGAATAGTGAAGTCGAAACCAGCCTGCTCGAATTTCCCTGTCGCTTCCCGATCAAGGCGATGGGCCGGAACAGTGATGATTTCGAGGCCGTCGTCACCGGTATCGTGGCGGCCCATGCCGAACTCTGGCCGGATGAGCCCATCCGCACGAATCCCAGCAAGGAAGGGAATTTCGTCTCCATCACGGCGGTCATCGAAGCGACGTCCCAGGATCAGCTCGATGCGATCTACCAGGACCTGACCGACTGCGAGCAGGTGATGATGGCGCTCTGAACGGGCGTATCCCGATGTCCTCCTATCCCTTGCCCGAAGCAAATCCTGAATCCTGCGGCTGCCTGCAACTGCGTCGTCTCGGACTGGTCGATTACGAACCGGTCTGGCGCGACATGCAGGCTTACACCGATACACGTGACAAGCACAGCGAAGACCAGCTCTGGCTGGTGCAGCATCCTGCGGTGTTCACCCAGGGGCAGGCCGGCAAAGCGGAACACGTGCTGGCGCCCGGTGACATTCCAGTCATCCAGGTCGACCGCGGCGGCCAGGTGACTTATCACGGGCCCGGACAGATCGTGGCCTACCCGCTGGTGGACATCCGGCGCAGGGGCATTGGTGTGCGTGATTTCGTGCACCGGATCGAGCAGGCCATCATCGACGTGCTCGGGCAGTATGGAGTGAAGGGTGAGCGCATCGAGGGAGCACCCGGAATCTATGTGAACGGAGACAAGATCGCTTCGCTGGGCTTGAGGATTCGCAAAGGCCGCAGTTTCCACGGGCTGGCGTTCAATATCGACATGGACCTGGAGCCGTTCCAGCGGATCAACCCGTGCGGCCTGGCCGGACTGCAGGTCACCCAGCTGTCCGCGCTGGCTCCGGTGGACCTGGAGGAAGCGGAAGAACGGCTGATCGGCGCCCTCGCGCGACGGCTGGGCTATAGTGAAGTCAGTACGGGCGACAGTGGGCGGTAATGATCCAGTGAACCGGGAAGACAAAGCCACGGGCCGCATACCCATCAAGCTGAAGGGCGCGAAGGAAATGGGCGCGGAAAAGATGGCGCGTAATACCGCGGACTTCGATCCCGAAGCGCCGCGCCTGCGCAAACCGCCGTGGATCCGGGTCCGCCTGCCGTCCGGGAACGCGGTGCAAGCGCTGAAATCCCGATTGCGCGAGCGCGAGCTGGTGACCGTGTGCGAGGAAGCGACCTGTCCCAACATTCACGAGTGTTTCTCCAAGGGCACGGCGACTTTCATGATCCTGGGTGAGGTCTGCACGCGCCGCTGCTCGTTCTGCGACGTGGCCCACGGCCGTCCGCTACCGCCGGACGCGAAGGAGCCGGGGCAGCTCGCCCGCACCGTGAAGGACATGGAGCTGCGCTACATTGTCATCACCTCGGTCGACCGCGACGACCTGCGCGACGGCGGAGCCGGGCATTTCGCCGCGTGCATCGAAGAGGTCCGCATGGCCAATCCCGGAATCCGGATCGAGATCCTGGTTCCCGACTTTCGCGGCAAGGGCAAGATCGAGCGCGCGCTCGGCATCCTGTCGGCCGCGCCGCCCGACGTGTTCAATCACAACCTGGAAACCGTGCAGCCCTTGTACCGGAACGTGCGGCCGGGCGCCGATTACCGGTGGTCTCTCGACCTCCTGTCGCGCTTCAAGGCTGCGCACCCGGATATCCCGACCAAATCAGGCATCATGCTCGGCCTGGGCGAGACCCGCGAGCAGGTCGAAGAGGCGCTGAGGGATCTGCGCCGGCATGCAGTCGACATGATCACCATCGGGCAGTATCTGCAACCGACGCCGCACCATCATCCCGTGTTGCGTTACTGGACGCCGGATGAATTCGAAAGCCTGGCTGAATTTGGTTACGGGCTGGGATTCGCGCACATGGCTTCCGGCCCACTGGTGCGCTCCTCTTACCACGCGGACCAGAGCGCGGAGGCGTCCGGAATCGTTCCTGGCGGCGGGATTGCCTGAACAGGCCGTCACGAATTTGGCGCCTTTCGTCGCGTTGGAGCGTGAATTTTTGAACCTCCGCATTGTAATCTATGTCTGAAACAGGCATATATACGGGTTCCTCTTCGTGCTATTTTTTAGAAAGAGGCTTGTTTTCAGTGGCTTCCGGAGTTTGATTACGTGAGATTTTCGATATTCAGCGTCCTGTTCGTAGCCGTTTCCACGGTATTCGCTTCCGTGGATTCGAGTACGCCGGTCAAGATCGAACCCCAGATGGAGCATCGCTACGCGAGTAACATCGCCACGCGTTTCCTGACCAACTACCACTACAAGCGGACACGGCTGGACGACGAGTTATCCGTGGAAATCTACGACAGCTACCTCGATCTGCTCGACCCGAACCGGATCTATTTCCTGGCCGGCGATGTGGGGATGTTCGATCGCTACAAGACGGGGCTGGACGACGCCCTGCGGCATTCCGACTTGCTCCCGGCCTACGAAATCTTCAATGTTTACACCGACCGTGTCCGGCAGCGCGTCAATTACGCGCGCAACCGCGTGAAGCAACCCTTCGATTTCACCATCGACGAGTATTATCTCTACGATCGGGAAGACGAGCCCTGGGTGACCACGACCGCCGAACTGGACGAGTTGTGGCGCCAGCGGGTCAAGAACGACTACCTGCGCCTGTTGCTGACGGACAAGGAACCCGATGCCATTGTCGAGACGCTGACAGAGCGCTATGACAACCTCGAGCGCCGCATCAACGAGTTGAACACCGAGGACGTGTTCCAGTTCTTCATGAATGCTTTCGCCCAGTCCATCGAGCCCCACACCGCTTACCTTTCGGCCAGGACCTCGGAGAATTTCGAGATTTCGATGAAGCTGTCGCTCGAGGGCATCGGCGCGCTACTGGGCCGTGAGAACGAATACACGCTGATTTCCAGTGTCGTGCCGGGCGGGCCCGCCGACAAGGACGGCCGCCTGAAGGCCGGCGACCGCATTACGGCAGTCGGCCAGGGCAATAGCGGCAAGATGGTGGACGTGATCGGCTGGCGCGTAGACGACGTGGTCGACCTCATCCGCGGACCCAAGGACACCGTGGTCCTCCTGGAAGTCCTGCCCGAGGACGCCAGCGTCAGCGGTCCGACGACGACGATCGACATCGTCCGCAACGAGGTGAAGCTGGAAGAACAGGCCGCCAAGAGCGAGATTATCGAAATGCCGGTCGAGGGTTCGGAAGATAAAGTGGTCAAGATCGGCGTGATCGACCTGCCGGTGTTTTACATGGATTTCAACGGCCGCGCGCAGAACAAGCCGGATTACCGCTCCAGCACGCGTGACGTGCGGCGGCTGATCGGCGAGCTCGAGGAAGAGGGCGTGTCGGGCATTGTCGTGGATCTTCGCAACAACGGCGGCGGCTCCCTGCTCGAAGCGACCACCCTGACCGGCCTGTTCATCGACCAGGGCCCGGTCGTTCAGGTCCGCAATTCCAGCGGCCGGATTTCGCTGGAGGAAGACGTCGACCCGGGAATGGCATGGGAAGGTCCGCTGGCGGTGCTGGTCAACCGATACAGCGCTTCGGCCTCGGAAATCTTCGCCGCCGCCATCCAGGACTACGGCCGCGGCGTCGTCGTGGGCGAACCCACGTTCGGCAAGGGCACCGTGCAGAGCCTGCTCGACCTGGACGACTACGCGCCCTCGGACAAACCCGGCATGGGCCAGCTCAAGATCACCATGGCGCAGTTCTTCCGCGTCAACGGCGGCTCCACGCAGAACGAAGGCGTCACGCCGGACATCTCGTTCCCGTCATTCGGCGACCCGCAGGAATACGGTGAGCGCTCGATGGAGAACGCCTTGCCCTGGACAAGCATCGATCCGGCACGCTACGAGACCAGCGGCAATCTGAGCCAGCTCGTCGCGGTCGCGGACAATCGCTACCAGGGGCGCATCACCGACGATCAGGAATTCGAATGGCTGATGAGCGATATCGATTCCTACAACGAACGGGCGGCGGAAACGAAGGTTTCCCTGCTGGAGTCCGTGGGCCGTCAGAAGATCAAGGAAGAGGAAGCCCGGAAAGCGGAGCGCAAAGCCCAGCAGGAGGGCTCCATAGGACCGCTGCTGGATTCAGAGAGCGAATTGGCGGCTGCCAATCCCGAGTTGGGTGATTTCGAGGACGAAGAAGCAGCTGAGGAGGAAGAGGGGGAGGACGAAGGTCCCGACCTGTTGTTGCGCGAAACCGCCCGCATCGTTGCGGACATGGTGGAGCTGGAGGCCGACCTGGAATTGCTGGAGCGCCAATTTACCGCAATCGGCGAAAAAACTGACCAGCAGAAGAAGATCCACTGATTCGGTACCGGCCCCAAATCTGAATCAAATAAAAAGCCGGCGCCCCGGGGCGCCGGCTTTTTTCGTAAATTCCTTTTACGTTCCCTAGTCCCTCTTCAGCAGATCCCTGATCTCCGTCAGAAGCGTTTCCTCGGCGGAAGGCTTCGGCGGTGCGGGCGGAGCTTCTTCTTCTTTCTTCTTCATGCTGTTCATGGCCTTGATCACCATGAATATCGCAAAGGCGATGATAATGAAGTCGATCACGGTCTGGATGAACGAACCGTAGTTCAATGTAACGGCGGCGACGTCGCCGCTGGCCTCCTGGAGTGTCATGGCCAGGTCGGAGAAATCGACCCCCCCCAAAGCCATTCCGATAGGTGGCATCAGAACGTCGCTCACGAACGACGATACGATCTTGCCGAAGGCTCCGCCGATGACGATGCCCACAGCCATGTCCACCACGTTGCCGCGCATTGCAAAATCGCGGAATTCACTCATCATGCTCATAACTTCCCTCCTACTGGTTTTTGCTGTTTTAGCCCTTCTATCATAGCGCAACCGTGGGATGACCCGGCTGGTAGAATGTAACAAGATGTTAAACACGACCGTACTGCAAGTCGCTCTTCCAGTCCCGTTGCCCCAGCTTTTCGACTATCTGCCCCCTGGAAAGTCCGATGTCATACCGCCAGGTTCCAGGGTCCTGGTTCCCTTTGGCAGCCGCAAACTGCTCGGCGTCGTGGTGAACAAGGCAGACGAAAGCGGCATGCCCGCAGACCGCCTTTTGCCGATACTCGAAGTACTGGACCAGAAGGAGCCGCTGCTCGATGGCAAGCTGATCACCCTGCTTCGCTGGTGCTGGATGTACTACAAGCACGCTCCGGGGGACGTGGTTGTCGCTGCATTACCGCCGGCCCTGCGCAACGCCAGGGGGAAGCTCCCTGAAGCTCCGCTGCAGTATCGCCTCACCGCCGCGGGAAAGTCACGCCTGGCCGACCCACCGGGGCGAGCGCCGGTCCAATTTCAGATGCTCCAAGCCCTGGCGGACGGTCCGCTGGGCGATGATGCGCTTACGGGTATCGGCAGCCAGTGGCGCAAAACGCTGGCGGCGTTGATGGAGCAGGTTTGGGTGCGGTCCGAAACGGCGCCGCCGGCCGAGCCTCGAATTGCGCCAGGGCCTAAACTGATCCCGGACCAGCAGGCAGCCGTGGCGTCGATGGAAGCCCGGCTCGAAGGCTTCGCCTGCCACCTGCTGGACGGCGTGACGGGCAGCGGAAAGACCGAGGTTTACATCCATGTCCTCGAAAAAGTGTTGTCCTCAGGCCAGCAGGCGCTCGTGCTGGTCCCGGAGATCGGCTTGACGCCTCAATTACTGCGGCGGTTCCGAAACCGGCTGGGGCTGGATCCCGCCGTCATCCATTCCGGGCTTAGCGCCGGGGAGCGCGTCGAATCCTGGGCGGCGGCCCGCTCGGGACGCGCGGGCCTGGTTGTCGGCACGCGCTCGGCGCTGTTCACGCCGATGCCCCGCCTGGGATTGATCATACTGGACGAGGAGCATGACGCCTCGTTCAAACAACAGGACGGTTTCCGTTATTCCGCGCGTGACGTCGCGGTGAAACGAGCTGCGGAATGGAACATCCCCGTGATCCTGGGTAGTGCGACGCCTTCGCTGGAGTCGCTCAGGAACGCCATCGACGGCAGGTACGCCTGGCACCGGCTGCGCCAGCGGGCGACCCGGGCCGCCCTTCCGGCCTGGCGGGTGCTCGATCTGCGCCAGCAACGGACCGTGAACGGCCTGTCGCCAACCGCCACCGAGGCGATCGGGGATACCCTCGAGCGCGGCGAGCAGGTCATGGTGTTTCTCAACCGCCGCGGCTATGCGCCGGTGCTGATGTGCCAGCAATGCGGATGGCACGGGCTTTGCGAGCGCTGCGACGCCAACCTGACCTGGCACCGCAGCATTGGCCGGCTGTGCTGCCACCACTGCGGAAGCCGGCGTCCGGTGCCCGCACTGTGCCCGGAATGCCGCGCCGATGCTCTGATCGGGGCGGGGGAGGGGACGCAGCAACTCGAGGAATCGCTGTCAAAACAGTTTCCCGGTGTCCCGGTCCTGCGTTTCGACCGGGATCAGACCAGCCGCAAGGGCGTCATGAACCAGCAGATCGAACAGGTGAGGGAAGGCAATCCCTGCCTGCTGATCGGCACGCAGATGCTGGCCAAGGGGCACCATTTCCCCGGGGTGACGCTGGTGGTGATCGTGAACATCGACCAGGCGCTTTACAGCTCGGATTACCGGGCCCTGGAACGCATGGGCCAGATGATCCTGCAGGTGGCCGGGAGGGCGGGGCGCACCAACAAGCCCGGAACCGTGATCCTTCAGACGCTTCACCCGGATCATCCGGCGCTGCAACTGCTCCTGGCGCAGGGATACGAGCCCTATGCCCGCTGGCTCCTGGAAGACCGCCGCCTGGCCGGGCTGCCGCCGGCCGGATTCCAGGCGCTGCTTCGGGCCGAAGCGCACGATCGCAGCCTGGCGGAGCGTTTTCTCAATGATGCGGCCCGGATGTTTCCTCCGGGAGAGACCCGGATTTTCGGCCCGATGCCCGCCATCATGGAAAGGCTCGGCGGCCGGTCGCGCATGTACCTGGTGGTGCAGGGTGCGGAGCGCATAGCCCTGCATCGGCAGGTCGATCAATGGCTGCCAGGGCTGCGAGGCTTGAAGTCAGCGCGAAAAGTGCGCTGGGCCATTGACGTGGATCCCCAGGAGCTCTGAGGAGCCGCTGTCCACACATGGGCGGAAGCAGTGAAGCGAAACTCCTTTTAGTCCCGTCCCTGTTACTATTGACACTGCCTTTTTCACCTCCATCTGGTACACCATGGCAACGCTGCCGTTATACTCCCCCGTTCGACCGGTAGCGCGTAATTTCCAGGACGCGATTTATGGAACAGATTCAAGACACCACGATTACACAAAATCACGCTGAGACGGCTGCGCACGAAGCCTTCAAGGCGCTGAGCAAGGTGGCCAATGAAATGATCATCGGCCAACAGCGGCTGATGGAACGCCTGCTGATCGCATTGCTGAGCAATGGCCACCTGCTGGTCGAAGGCGCGCCCGGGCTGGCCAAGACAACGGCCATCAAGGTCATTGCCGATCGCATCGAAGGCGATTTTCACCGCATCCAATTCACCCCGGACCTGTTGCCGGCAGACCTGACCGGAACGGAGATTTACCGCCCCCAGGAAGGGAGTTTCGAATTCCAGCAAGGGCCGATCTTCCACAACCTGATCCTCGCGGACGAAGTGAACCGCGCGCCAGCCAAGGTCCAGTCCGCGCTGCTCGAGGCGATGGGCGAGCACCAAGTCACCGTCGGCCGCGTCACCTACCGCCTGCCCCAGCTCTTCCTGGTCATGGCAACGCAGAACCCGATCGAACAGGAAGGCACCTATCCCCTGCCCGAAGCCCAGCTCGACCGCTTCCTGATGCAGGTATCCATCGGCTACCCGAACGCTGCGGCCGAGCAGGAAATCCTGAACCTGGCGCGTCAGCAGGCCCGCGACGAACTCGGTGAACAGCCCAAGGCCCCCGTCCTGGTCACACAGGAACAAGTGTTCCGGGCGCAGCAGGGCGTGCTGGACATGTACATGGCGCCCGCGCTCGAGGAATACATCGTGCAACTCGTGCTGGCTTCCCGCGATCCCGGAAGCTGGGACGACAAACTCTCGCGCCTGGTCAGCTACGGCGCCAGCCCGCGCGCCACGATCGCGCTCGACCGCTGCGCCCGGGCCCGCGCCTGGCTCGACCAGCGAGAGTACGTTTCGCCGGACGATATCCATGCCATGATCCATGACGTCATGCGCCACCGTGTCCTGCTTTCCTATGAAGCGGAAGCCGATGGCGTGACCGTCGACCAGCTGGTCGACCGCCTGCTGGACCTGGTCCCGGTACCCTGAATTCCCGGTCATGATTACCGGCCAACGGCACCATTCCGAAGGAGACGGAATTCACCTGACCGCAGCCGAGCTGATCGCGCTGCGGCCGCGTTGTCATGCACTGCGGCTGCCGATGCGGCAGGCCGCGGCCTCGGCCCTGGCCGGCGCTTACCGGTCACGTTTTCGCGGCCGCGGCGTGGATTTTCTCGAGTCCCGCAACTACCAGCCGGGCGACGATATCCGCAACATGGACTGGCGGGTAACGGCCCGGACGGGAAGGGCGCATACCAAGGTTTTCCAGGAAGAGCGCGAGCGGCCGGTGCTGGTCGTGCTGGACGCCAGTCCCAGCCTGTATTTCGGAACGCGCAGCCGCCTCAAATCCGTCGCCGCCGGCCAGATGACCGCCGCCATCGCCTGGGCGGCGATCCGGCGCGGTGATCGCATCGGTGGATTCCTGTTCGCCACGGGCCGGCACCGTGAACTGCGTCCGGCCGGCGGCCGCCGGGGCGCCATGCGGATGATCCAGGGCCTGGTGGACTGGCTGGAGCCGGGCGGTGACATCGACGCCCCCAACGAGCCCTTGTCCTCGGCGCTGGAGCGTGTCCGACACGCCGTGCGCCCCGGCAGCCTGGTGATCATCATCAGCGATTTTTTCGGTCTCGACGAAAGCTGCAACCGCCACCTGTCGCGCTTACGCCAGCATAACGACGTCATCGGCTGCCAGGTGCTCGATGCGGCCGAGTACCAGTTGCCCGAAGGACGTTACCCCATCACGGACGGGGAGAACGCGACCATTCTCGACACGGGCCGGAAGGAGCCGCGGAACCGCTACGAGACGATGGGGCACAAACACCTGAATGAACCGCGCCGCATGTTCCAGAAACATCATTGCGGCTGGCTGGTGCTGCACACCGACGACGACCCGGTTGACGTCCTGGGAAGGGAGCTCCGCGTGCTGGTGGGGCGGCCGGTCTGAGGCAGGCAGATGAATCCCGAGCAATCGCCACTGTTGGCCCAGTTACAGGAGATCCACGGCGCCGGGCAGCCGGGCTGGTGGCCGCCTGCGCCCGGCTGGTGGGTACTGGCCGCACTCCTGCTGTTGATCCTGTTTTTCGTGCTGCGCCGCGCCTGGCGGTGGCTGGCCGTTCGCCGCCGCCGCAAAGCCTGGTTACGGACCCTCGAAGAACTCAACCAGCTGCATGACCCGGCCCGGCATCCCCATGAATTCCTCGCAGGCCTCAATCGACTCTTCCGGGGCGTGGCGGTCCGGGCCTTTCCGGACACGGCCTGTGCCCGTCTTCAGGGAGAAGAGTGGGTTGATTTCATCACCGCCCTGATGCCCGGAGACGATGACGGTGACAGTCTCAGGGCGTTGGCCAGTGGCCCCTACGAGCCGCTGCCCGCCTTCGAGGCATCGGCGCTCAACGACACCGCCAGGACCTGGGTGAAGCGTTATGGTTGAGAGCCTGCCGGCAAGCGGACTGACCCTGGCCTGGATCTGGCTGTTGCTGCTGTTGCCGCTGCCCTGGCTGGTCCGGCGCGCCCTGTCTGCTGCGCCCAGGGCTGGCCTGCAGGCCTTGAGAGTCCCCTGGTTCGGCTCGATGGCCACCCCTGGCTCGGCCTGGGTGAGGAAGCCCCTTCTGGCTGCGCTAGCCGGTCTCGCCTGGGCGCTGTTGGTGCTGGCCGCCGCAAGGCCGCAATGGGTGGGGGAAATCGAGACGCTCCCGATCACCGGCCGGGACCTGCTCCTGGCTGTGGATATTTCAGGAAGCATGGACACGCAGGACATGATGCTGAACGGCAAGGCCGTCAACCGGCTTGCCGTCGTCAAGAAGGTGGCGGGGGAGTTCATCCAGCGCCGCCGCGGCGACCGCGTGGGATTGGTTTTGTTCGGAAGTCGAGCCTACCTGCAGACACCGCTGACATTCGACACCGAAACGACCGCCATCCTGCTGGACGAGTCCGAGATTGGGCTGGCCGGCCGGGAGACCGCGATCGGTGACGCCATCGGCCTGGCGGTGAAACGCCTCCGGGACGATGCGGCAAGCGAGCGCGTCCTGATCCTGTTGACCGACGGCGCCAACACCTCCGGCGAAGTGCAACCCATGCAGGCGACGGAATTCGCCGCCCGCGAGGGGCTGACCATCTATACCGTGGGCGTCGGAGCCGACGAGATGATGGTGCAGGATTTCTTCGGATCGCGCCTGGTGAACCCGTCGGCCGACCTGGACGAGGACACCCTCAAGGCGATCGCCGAGCGCACAGGAGGCGCCTACTTCCGCGCACGGGACGCCGAAGCGCTGGCCAGGATCTACGAGAAGCTGGATGAACTGGAGCCGGTAGAGAGCGACCAGGAAGCCATCCGCCCGGTCGACGAGCTGTTTTTCTGGCCGCTGGCGGTTTCATTTCTGCTGGTCCTGGCTGTGGCGCTGGTGATGATAGCGCCGGGGATGCGCGTGAGCGGGGTCCGGGCATGAACGATTTCGAAACCCTGCACTTCATCCGCCCGGCGTGGCTGTATCTGCTGCCCCTGGCGGTGCTCCTGCCGTGGGCCTGGAATCGGTCGCGCCGGCCGGCCGGCGACTGGTCACGGGTTTGCGATCCTCACCTGCTGCGCTGGCTCAGCGTTGAACAGACAGACACAAGCAAGCGCCGCGGCGGCCCGCTGCTGGCCGCGCTGGCCCTGCTGATCGTGCTCCTGGCCCTGGCCGGGCCCAGTTGGCAGAAACTGCCCGATACGTCGTTTTCGGCACGCGATGCGCGCGTGATCGCCGTGGACCTCTCCCTTTCGATGCTCGCCCAGGACATCCGACCCGACCGACTGACCCGGGCGCGTTACCGCCTCGCCGACCTGCTGGCCACGACGGAGGAGGGGCAGGTCGGGCTGGTCTCCTATGCCGGCGACGCTTACGTGGTCTCGCCCCTGACCAGCGACATGAACACAATCGCCAATTTGCTGCCCGCGCTCAGGCCCGACATCATCCCGGTGGCCGGCAGCCGCGCGGACCATGCGCTCGATATGGCGGCTTCGCTGTTCGAACGATCGGGCCTGCGCCGTGGCGAGGTTCTTCTGGTCACGGATTCCGCCGATTCCCGCGATGCCGCGAAAGCGCGTGAGCTCAGGGATCGCGGGATCATCACTTCGGTGCTTGCTGCGGGCACGCCGGACGGCGCGCCCATTCCCAGCGGCGGCGGCTTCGTCAGCGACCGGGCGGGTAACGTGGTCATCGCGCGCATGGACCGGTCGACCCTCGAGTCGGTCGCCGATGCGGGAGGCGGCCGGTTCACCGAATTGACGGCGACCTCGCCGGCTGACGATCTCTGGCTGGAACAGGACGGCAGTGAATTCACCCGCCGGGACGACGCGCTGGGTGAGCGCTGGAAGGACGCGGGACCATGGCTGGTCCTGCTGCTTCTGCCGCTTGGTCTGGCCGGATTCCGCCGTGGCCTGTTCTTCGTTCTGCCGCTGCTGCTGATGAATGGCTTGCTGTTCCCGGGCCAAGCCAGCGCAGGCTGGTGGGAGGATTTCTGGCAGAGGAAGGACCAGCAGGCCTGGCAGGCCCTTCGCCAGGATGATTCCGAAAGGGCGGCGTCGCTGGCCAAAGACCCGGAAATCTCGGGTGAAGCCTGGTTCCGCAGCGAGGACTACGAGAATGCCCGTGATGCATGGGGCCGGGCGGAATCCGCCGACAGCCACTACAACCGTGGGAACGCCCTGGCCCACCTGGGTGATTACGATGCGGCGATCGCGGCTTATGACGAGGCGCTGGCTCTCGAGCCCAACATGCCAGACGCATTGCACAACCGCGCGGTCGTCGAAAAGATGAAGGAACAGCAGGAGCGGCAACAACAGGGCGAACAAGGCGAGCAGGGAGACTCCCAGGACGGCGAATCTTCTTCCGACCAGCAAGAAGGCGAGCAGTCGGAGGAATCGGAAAGCCAGCAGCAGGAGGGGGAGCAATCCGGACAGGAAGACAGCGAACAGGAGGGGGAATCCGCGGAAGGCGAACCGGGTGAAGAAAACGCGGAACAGCAAATGGAACTGTCCGAAGCCTGGTCGGAAGAGGACGCACAGGCCATGGAGCAGTGGTTGCGCCGTATTCCGGACGATCCCGGCGGCCTACTGCGCCGCAAGTTCCGGAATCAGCACCAGCGCCGCGGCGCGCCGGAAGACGAGACCGAATCGTGGTGACGACATGCTGAGCAGAACTCATCGAATCCTGCACCTGGCCGTTGCGGTCATGGTGTTTTCGGCGGCCTGGCCGCTGGAAGCCGCCGTACAGGCCCAACTCGACCGCAACCGGATCACCGAGGGCGAGACCGTGACGCTGACCATTCGCACGGACAATCCGCGGCAGAACCTGGAATCGGATTTCAGCGCGCTGGAGAAAAACTTCGAAATCCTGGACCGCCGTTCCGAGACACAGCTTTCCATCGTCAGCGGGCAGCAGACGGCCGTGGTCCGATTGCTGCTGACCCTGGAACCCAGGGCCGCGGGCAAGGTCGTTATTCCGGAACTCGTCTTCGGCCAGGACAGAACGCAGCCGATCACCGTTCGGGTCGATCCGGCGCCGGAACTGGAACCGGGCGCCCAGCCGCCCGTGTTCATCGAAGTTGAAGTCATGCCGGAAGAGGGCCCCTACTTCGTTCATGCACAGTTGGGACTGATTGTTCGAGTCTTCTACCGGCAGAACCTGACCGAGGCGGCTATCAGCCAGCCAGAGCCGTCTCCGGCGGCGGTCCGGCTGATGCAGGAAACGCCATACCAGGCCGAGCGCGGCGGCGAGCGTTACCGTGTACTGGAACGCAACTACGCCGTATTCCCCGAGCGTTCCGGTGAACTGGCGATTCCGCCGATGCAATTGACCGGACGGCTGGTGGAACGGCGCAGCAGCAGCGTCTGGCAGCCGGCCGTCAGGGGGCGCCGTATCCAGGTGGAAAGCGATGCGCTGAACCTGCCGATCGATCCCAGGCCCGCCGGCTTCACCGGCTCCGAGTGGCAGCCGGCGCGGGACTACCGGCTGACCCAGCAGGTTTCCTCGGGTGACTCGCTGCACGTGGGTGAGCCGGTGACGCGAACGGTCATGGTGGACGCGGTCGGACTGGAGGAAAATATGATCGCCGAGCCAGCCTGGCCCGACCTGCCGGGCGTCCGGATTTACCCCGACCAACCGCAGGGGATCACCCGCGACGACGGCCAGTGGGTGCTGGGCCACAAGGAATTTCGTTACGCCGTGGTTCCCGAACAGGAAGGAGAACTGATCCTGCCCGAACTCAGGGTGCATTGGTGGGACACTCAGAACAATCGGGGACGCACGGCCGTACTGGATTCCTACACCATCGAGGTGCTCCCTTCACCGTTGGCGCCACCCACGCCCGCGGCGGTCGAAGCACCGGGGACCGGGTCCGTCGCCAAAGCGTCTGACTCGTCCCCGCGTGGCGGCGCCGGGCCTGCCTACTGGCGTTGGCTGACCTTCCTGTTCGCCGCGCTGTGGCTGGCGACGGTGGCGGCCTGGGCGGCGCGGAACGGCACGGGGAAAAGGGAGAACACCGCCCGCCCCGGCGGCCGGGCGCCGGAGAACGAGAGCGAAGCGCTGGCGGGACTGCAAAAAGCCTGCAAGGCGGGAAACCCGAGTCGGGCGAGAAAGGCCCTGCAGCTGTGGCTCCGTGCCTGGGGTCCAGCGGGAGGCGACGGCAGCCTGTTGCAGTTCGCCGCCATGGTAGGTGAGGCCGGGTTGCGCCAGGAAATCTACAACCTCGACGCCAGCGGTTTCCTCCCGGGTTCCCGGCCTGCAGACGATGACGGCTGGGAAGGGGCTGCCTTCTGGAGACAATTTTCGGAGTGGAGAGAGAAATCGCGTCGCGAGGTCGGAGCCAATCATCCGCCGATGACCGACCTGTACGCGGCCGAAAACCGGGTTAGTCCATCCTGAGACTGCCCGCTACTGGTTTTTCATCACCAGGCTTTCGATGCCGTTGTCGGCGAGCCGGCTGCGCATGTCGTCGGCCCGGCGTGCGCCACTGACCGGCCCAACCCGCACTCGGTGCCAGGTGGCGTCGTTCACGGTGACGGTCTGGATGCGTGCGGTGATTCCCAACAACGCCAGGCGGGCCTTCATCTGTTCGGCATCCGATTTCTCCCGGAACGAGCCGACCTGGAGCAGGTAGCTCGCGGCGTCGGAGGGCGCGGGCTGTGACTCCTGGGGCTGAATCTTCCGGCTGAGTTCCTGCTCGGGCACGACCACTTCCATTTCCGGCAGCACGGTAAAGAAGTCGTACCGGGATTTCTTCGGCTCGTCCACGGCCGGTGCGACTTCCTCGCCATCGGCCGGCCCCGCCGCCGGTGATTCCTCGGCTGCGGTCGTTTTGGCCCGGGGTTGGGGTATGTAGCCTTTGGACCAAAGGTACCAGGCCAGTCCCAGGCCGATCAGGATTCCGGCGAACAGCCAGAACAGGCCTGGCGCGCCCTGGCTCTTTCTCGATGCCGTCTTACGCCTCGCCGCCATCTACATTTCCTCCGGCGCGGACACGCCCAGCAGGCCCAGGCCCTTGTCCAGAACCAGCCGGGTCGCGAATATGAGGTTGAGCCGCGCGTTGCGCAGGTTTTCCTCGTCGACCAGGAACTGGTGGGCGTTGTAGTAGGAGTGAAGGTCAGTCGCCAGCGAATGGAGGTAATGGGCCAGCAGGTGCGGTGCGCGCAACCGGCCGGCGGACTCGATGATTTCCGGGAACTTGCTGATGGTTCTCATGAGTTGTATTTCATGTTCTTCGGTCAGCAGGTCCAGCGCCACTTCGCCGATGGCTTCGTTGTGCCGTTCATCCATCTGTTGCAGGTTGCGGAACACGCTGCAGATGCGTGCGTGGGCGTACTGGATGTAATAGACGGGATTCTCATTGGTGTGTGATTTCGCCAGGTCGAGATCGAAGTCCAGATGCTGCTCGTGGGAACGCATCACGTAGAAGAACCGGGCTGCGTCCGTTCCCACTTCCTCCCTGAGTTCCCGCAGTGTGATGAACTGACCGGAACGGGTCGACATCTGAACCTTTTCGCCGAACCGGAACAGTACGGCGAACTGGACCAGCAGGATTTCCAGCGAGTCGGGGTCCTCGCCCAGGCCGCTGGCCGCGGCCCTGAGCCGGGCGATGTATCCGTGGTGGTCCGCACCCAAAACGTAAGTGGCGCGATTGAACCCGCGCTCGATCTTGTCCAGGAAGTAGGCGATGTCGGAAGCGAAGTACGTGGCCCGGCCGTTTTCTCGGACCACGACACGGTCCTTCTCGTCGCCCAGGTCCGACGCCCGGAACCAGGTGGCGCCCTCTTTTATGTAGAGGTAACCGTTCTCCTGCAAGCGGTCGATGGCGTGTTGCACGGCTCCACTCTCTTCCAGTTCGCGTTCCGAGAACCACTTGTCGAAAGGGACGCCGAAATCGGCGAGGTCATCCTTGATGTCGTCGAGGATGTTATCCAGCGCCGTATTGAAAAACACGAGGTAACCTACTTCGCCCAGCAAATCCTTCGCCCGCGCGATCAGGGTGTCCAGGTACGTTTCGCCCTCGCCGCCCCGATTGGGGGACGGGGGAAGTCCGTCCTCGACCTCCAGCCGCGTGTGCCGCCACTTGTCGCCGTGGTCCGCGCGGACGATACGTGCGATGTCATAGATGTAATCGCCGCGGTAGCCGTTGTCCGGGAACTCGACGTTTTCGCCGCACAATTCGAGGTAACGCAGCCAGACGCAGACGGCCAGGATGTCCATCTGCCGGCCGTTGTCATTGACGTAGTACTCGCGTTGAACTTCATAGCCGGCTTCGGACAGGATGCTGGCGAGGCTGGCGCCGTAAGCGGCCCCCCGTCCGTGCCCGACGTGGAGCGGCCCGGTGGGGTTGGCGGAGACGTACTCCAGCGTGACGCGGGTGCGTCCGGCCCGAAACAGCCGGCCGTACTCTTCCCTTTGCCTGAGCACGTCCTTGATGACGCCGGTCATCGCGCAACTCTGCAGGAAAAAATTGATGAAACCCGGCCCGGCTATCTCCATGTAATCGACCTGGCGCGAACGCGGTATCCGGTCGATGATTTCCTGGGCCAGTTGCCGGGGCGGCATGCCGGCGGCCTTGGCCAGGACCATGGCCAGGTTGGATGCGAACTCACCATGCTCGGGCGAACGCGTGCGTTCGAGCTGAATCTCGAACTCGGATCCGGCCGGCAGGACGCCTTCGCGCTGCAGGTGCAGCAGTGACTGGGCCAGCAACTCTTCTAAGTGTTCTTTCACGGAGTGGGTCTCTTCCCTGTGGGGCCCTGAGCCGGCCTTATGAATCGGCTTATTGTAAACCCTTGAGGGTAGTAGCAGAAGTACCGATCTGCCTGTGGATAACTATGTGCGTAACTGAATATTTCGGAAGGGGGCGCCTGGCAGCCCGGAAAGTACATCTTTTGGAGATTTCCCGGCCGATTGATAAATAACCATTTATATCAAATAGTTATGCGCATTTATTAGCAATACGAGTAACGGTCGGCATTTAAGTCGATGATTTTTTGTCAGCGGTGTGCACTGTGCATAAAAAAAGGCAGGGGTGGTACCATCCCTGCTGAATGGATTCCAACGAAAAGAAAAACCTGTATCGGTTCTTCAAGGAACGTCCACGACTGGGGGATCGCGTCCATATCGATCCCACGGCTCGCGTCAGCGGAGCGGTGGAACTGGGTGATGACGTGTCAATCTGGCCGATGACGGTGGTCCGCGGCGACGTCAACCGCATCGCCATCGGCGCCCGCAGCAACATCCAGGACGGCTGCGTGCTTCATGTGACCCATGAGGGCCCTGCCCAGCCTGCCGGTCTGCCTCTTCTGATCGGGGAGGACGTCACAGTGGGGCACGGCGCGATCCTGCACGCCTGCGTCATCGGTGACCGCTGCCTGGTGGGGATGGGGGCCATTGTCATGGATGGCGCCGTCCTGGAACCCGACGCCATGGTGGCTGGCGGGGCCGTGGTAACGCCGGGCAGGGTCGTGGCGTCCCGAACGCTTTGGCGAGGCAATCCTGCGCGCTACGCTCGGGATCTGACGGAAGGGGAGATCGGGATGCAGTTGTATAGCGCCCGGCACTATGTCCGCCTGAAGGACCTGTACCTCGGGGAGCTTTCCTGATGGCCGGCCTGATGGCGCTTGGCCTGTTCGCTGCCATAGGGCTGGCGCTGATGGCGGGGTTCCCGGTGGCTTTCACACTGGCGGGCGTCGCGTTGCTGTTCGCCGGCCTCGGCACGGTCACAGGCACTTTCGACCCGGCTTTCCTGGAAGCCTTTCCGAACCGTGTTTACGGCATCATGACCAATGAAACCCTGATCGCCGTGCCGGTCTTCGTTTTCATGGGGGTGATGCTGGAGCGCTCGAAGCTTGCAGACCAGTTGCTTCAGTCGCTGGCGCAATTGATGCGGGGGACGCCCGGCGGCCTGGGGATAGCCGTCGTCATCGTCGGCGCGATGATGGCTGCCAGCACAGGAATCGTCGGCGCCACCGTGGTCACCATGGGCCTGATCTCGCTGCCCACCATGCTTCGCAAGGGCTACAGCCCGGAAGCGGCCACCGGCACGATATGCGCTGCCGGCACGCTGGGGCAGATCATTCCGCCGTCGATCGTCCTGGTCATGCTGGCCGACGTGCTCTCGAACGCCTACCAGCAGGCGCAACTCCGGATGGGGAGCTACAGCCCGGAGACCGTTTCGGTGGGCGAATTGTTCGCGGGGGCTCTGTTGCCCGGCCTGGTTCTGGTGATGGCCTACCTGCTGTATGTCTTCATTCTCGCCCGGGCTCGTCCGGGGCTGATGCCGCCCGACAGTGTGCATGGGGAAGCGCGCGTGAATATCGGGCGCCTGCTGCTGCTGGCATCCGGTCCCTTGTTGCTGATCGTCGCCGTGCTGGGTTCGATCCTGCAAGGCATTGCGACGCCCACCGAGGCCGCGGCCGTGGGCGCTGTTGGCGCCATGCTGCTGGCGCTGATCAGCGGCCAACTGACCCGCGCGACCCTGGTCGAAGTGGTATACCGGACCACCAAGATCACCGCGATGGTTTTCATGATCCTGATCGGCGCCTCCCTGTTCAGCCTCGTGTTCCGCGGTTTCGGCGGCGATGAGATGATTGCCGGATTTCTGACCACGCTGCCGGGCGGCGCGGTAACGGCCATGGTGCTGGTGATGGTGGTCATGTTCCTGCTCGGGTTCGTCCTGGATTTCATCGAGATCACGTTCGTGGTGGTGCCGATCGTAGGACCGGTGCTGATGGCGATGGGCTTCGACCCGGTCTGGCTGGGCATCATGATCGCGCTGAATCTGCAGACCTCCTTTCTCACCCCGCCGTTCGGCTTCTCCCTGTTCTACCTGCGGGGCGTCTGCCCCGATTCGATCCAGACCTCCGCAATCTATCGCGGCGTGATCCCCTTCATTGCCATCCAGTTGGGGATTCTCGGTTTGCTGGCCCTCTGGCCGGCGCTGATCACCTGGCTTCCCGGCGTGGTATACGGCTGACGGGGACGACTCTGACTCACTCGAAATCGATGAACAGGGTCAGGCGCAGGTAGAGGTCCGTTTTCGGCCGGACGCCTTCGTCATTGCGGTCATAGCGGGTGACCACTACGTCTGGCGTGATGGCGAAATGGGGGGTCGCCTGGAATTCCACGCCGGCGAATACCGTGGTCGCTTTCGCCGAGGGGTCGAAGGGCAGGTATGAGATATTATTTCCTTCGGGCGACGGTTCGAACAGCCGGTCGAGCCGTCCCACCAGTTGGACGCGCTCGCTGACCTTGCCCCTGATGAAACTTGACGCCAATTCGAGGCTGGGATCTTCCTCGCGGTCCTGGTTGGAATACTGGGCCCCCCAGGTGAGAGATTCGGTCTGGTAGCCGGCAAAGACCTGGTAAGTCGTCCGGTCGAAGGGGCCATCGCGCCTCTCCTGATCGGTGTAGAAATCCAGGATCCAGTTCGGCGCCGGCTTCCAGCTCAGGGCGGCCATCCATCTCCGGCCGTCATCGGACTCCCTGCCAAAATCGAATTCGAACCCCACCATGGCGCGATAAGAGATCGTTCCGGACGCGTTAAGGGGCCCTTTGAGCGAAAAACCGTTGTCCCGGCTGGCCACGCCCTGCAGATCCATCGGCGTGCGGGCCAGATATCTGAAGCCCCACATTTTCTCGATCAGGTCGAACGTTGGCGTGGGCGCCAGCCCGGCTATCAACTGCTGCCGGCCGATGTTCCAGCCGAAGTACAGGTCCTTGAAGTCCGCGGAGAAATCGTAAGTCTCGAACTGTCCCGACTGGTTGAGCTCGAAACGAAGGCGACCGAACCAGTTTTCGGTGAATCTGCCGTTGAAAGTCAGGTAGCCGCGCCGCAGCACCAGCCCGGCGGCGCCGTCGCCTTCGGGCAGATGATTGCTGGGCACATAGTAGAGGTCGCCGAACAGCAGGCCGCCGACGCTGAGCGTGGGCCCGGCGAAGTCTTCGGCCAGCACGGGTTGCGCGCTGAGCATCAGGGCGGCGAGCAGAAGCCGCTTCATGATCTTCCCCCGTCGCTCTCGGTCAGCGCCGGTTCACGAAATATTGTGAACCGATCTCGGTCCAGGGCTTTACCTGATCCCTGAAGGCTTTCATCGATGCCCAGACCTTGCCCGACATCGCGTCCGAAGCGGCCAGTTCCTCAATCACCTCGGTTGACATCAGTTTCAATTCAGCCAGTACATCGTCCGGGAATGGCCGAAGGTCGACCTGGTGTTCCTCGACCAGGGTCTTAAGCGTGGCGCCGTTACGGGCCTCGAACTCAGCGTACATGTCCATGTTGGCTGCCTTGCAGGCGATGACCACGATGGACTGCAGGTCCGGCGGCAGCGCGGCAAAGGCCTCGGCGTTGATGGTGGCTTCCAGTACCGTGCCCGGCTCGTGCCAGCCAGGGTAGTAGTAATAATCCGCAGCGCGGAACAGGCCGAAGGCGAGGTCGTTCATGGGCCCGACCCACTCGGTGGCGTCGATGGTCCCGTTCTGCAAGGCGGTGAACAGCTCCGCGCCGGGGATATTGACCGGCGTGCCCCCGATCCGCTTGAGCACTTCGCCGCCGAGCCCCGGAATGCGCATTTTCAGGCCCTTCAGGTCATCGACGCTGTTGATCTCCTTGTTGAACCAACCGCCCATCTGCGTGCCGGAGTTTCCGATCGGGTAAGGAATGACGCCGAAGGGCGCGTAGGTCTCGTGGTACAGCTCGATCCCTCCGCCATGGTAGAACCAGCCGTTGATTTCACTCCCGGTCAGTCCGAACGGCACGCCGGAAAAGAACACGGACGCCGGAATCTTTCCCTTCCAGTAGTACGCGCCGCCGTGCCCCATCTCGGCGGTCCCGCGCTGAACGGCGTCGAAGACCTCGAAAGGCGGCACCAATTCGTTGCCCCCGTAAACTTTGACGGTCAGCCGGCCGTCACTCATCTCGCCGACGATCCGGGCCAGGTAGTTGGCGCCGGTACCCAGGCCGGGGAAATCCCGGGGCCAGGTGGTGACCATTTTCCATTCAAAGGTTTCCGACGAGCTTTTCGGCCCGGGTTCGGGGCAGTCGGCCGCACCCTGTTTCTGGCATCCCGCTAGCAGACCCGCCGTTCCGGCGAGGCCGGCAATACCTGCAGTTCTGACGAATTTCCTTCTGTCCATGGTTTCTCCGCTCCGAGATTGATGAAGTCGAACAGTTCGCGATCGGCGAGCTGCGATGGTGATACGTGGCCGATGGCCCGGAAGATGTTCTCGATCCGGCCCGGATGCCGCTTCTTCCAGGCCGTCAGCATTTCCTTGATCACCTGGCGTTGCAGCCTGGGCTGCGAGCCGCAGAGGTTGCAGGGGATGATCGGGAACTGGCGGCTTGCGGCGTAGCGCGCGATGTCCTCTTCGCTGCAATAGGCCAGCGGGCGGATCACCACGTGCCGGCCGTCGTCGGACAGCAGCTTGGGGGGCATGGCCTTGAGTCGTCCGCCGTGGAACAGATTGAGGAACAGCGTCTCGATGATGTCGTCGCGATGGTGGCCCAGGGCGATGCGGCTGATGCCGTTCTCCGCGGCGAAGCGGTAGAGCGCGCCGCGGCGCAAACGCGAACACAGGCCGCAGGAGGTTTTACCATCCGGCACTACCCGTCTGACGACGCTGTAGGTGTCCTGTTCAATCACGTGAAAAGGGATACCGGCCTGCTCCGCGTATGCTGGAAGCACGTGCTCGGGAAAGCCGGGCTGCTTCTGGTCCAGGTTGACTGCGATCAGCTCGAAGTGCACGGGCGCCCGTTTCTGAAGTTCCACCAGGATGTCCAGCATCGTGAACGAATCCTTGCCTCCGGACAGGCAGACCATTACCCGGTCGCCGTCGCCGATCATGTCGAAGTCTGTGATGGCCCGGGCAGTGTTTCTCTGGAGTCGCTTGACCAGCTTTTTGTGGGAATAACGGTCTTTTGCAGGGTTCATCCACGCATTTTACGTCAAATCTGTACTATCCTTGTAACGTGAGCATTAACCGTAATGATCCGGGCGAAATCGCCCGCCTGATCGCGGACCTGAGGGAAGAACACCGGGACCTGGACGAGGCGATCACCCGGCTGTCGGAAGCCCCCGGCGTGGATCAGCTACGCCTGAGGCGGATGAAGAAACGCAAGCTGAAACTGAAGGACTGGATCGCCTACCTGGAATCCCAACTCATTCCTGATCTGGATGCCTGAGCACCTGGGGCGCGACGCGGATGATCCCATGGCGGATTTCCTGGCTCAGGATGAAGCGGGCGTCGTCGCTGATGCGCTGAATCATCTCGTTGAATTCCAGCTTTTCGTCCGAATTGGTACTGAGTACGCCGAGATCGCGCAGCAGGGCGATGAACTGCCGGAACAGGTGCCGGTCGGAGAATTCGGGCGCTGCGAATTCACTGAGCTGTGATATCCGCTGGGCGGTCAGGAAGCAAAGCTTTTCGAGTTCCCCACGGGTGAGCGTACCCGAACCGTTCTTGGCCAGGATGGCGATGGTGATGTAGTAACGCTCGAAAGTCTGCAGCAGGGTGTGTCCCATGATGCGCAACTGCAATTCTTCGCGGCCGCCGCCCGGTGGGCGTTCCAGCCAGCCGGAATCCCCTCCTTCCAACAGCAGTCCCTGCTCCAGCAGCCAGTCAGTGTGGTTCTCCACGGCCTTGATGAAACCGTCCTCGTCCCAGGGCAGGAACAGCTCGGCCTTCAGGAAGGGATAGACCGCCAATGCGATTCGATGGAGTTGCTCGACACGGATCGTGCGGGTGTTGAGGAAACAACCGGTCACCAGCGAAGGAACGGCCACCAGGTGGGAGATGTTGTTGCGATAATACGTCAGCAAAGCGGACTGCCCCGGGGTGACGGCAATGATGTCGCCCAGCGGGTGCTCCCGGACCTCGATGGCGCCGAGTTCCACTCCGTAGTCGATGATCTCGGCCGGCGACTCTTGGGTATAGGTAATGCGTTCCGAATAACGGCAACGGCTGAGCAGGCTGAGGTAGAGATCGAGTTGACCTTCCAGTTCGTCCCGGCCGATGGCCAGCTTTCGGGTGGTCAGCAGGATGACAGCCAGGAGGTTGATGGCGTTGACGTGTGACGCCTCGTTCATCCCGGTCATGATTTGCTGCCCGAGCTGGTGCACCAACGGGGACAGCCAGGATGGCCGGTCGTCCATGGCCGTTTCCTTTTCACGCCAATCCGGTTCGTACTGGTCGAGCAGTTCGTCCAGGAACACGGGCTCGGCGAAACTGACGTGCACCTTTCCGTAGTTATTCTTCAGAATGCGGAACGCCTTGAACAGATCGCCCCATGATTCGGATTTCTTCTTCTGGCCGGACAATTCGGAAAGGTAGCTGGCGCCCTCCACCAGTCGTTCGTAACCGACGTAAATGGGCTGGAACATGATGGGCCGGACCGGCGCCCTCATGTAGGCGCGGACGGTCATCGACAGCATGCCGCCCTTGGGCTGCAGGAGCCGGCCGGTGCGGCTGCGCGTGCCCTCGATGAAATATTCGATCGCGGTGCCGTTGGACAGGATCCGGGTAAGGTACTCGTAGAACACGGCGGAGTAGAGCTTCTGTGAACGGAAGCTGCGGCGCAGGAAAAACGCGCCGCCCTTGCGCAGGAAGCGGCCGAGGATGGGCAGGTTGAGGTTCACGCCGGCCGCGACGTGCGGGGGCACCAGGCCGTTGTGATAGACGAAATAGGAAACCAGCAGGTAGTCGATGTGGCTGCGATGGCAGGGCACGTAGACGATTTCATAGTTGGGCGCCATTTCCTGGAATTTGCGGAAATGCTTCAGTTCGACGCCGTTGTAGATCTTCGTCCAGAACCAGCTCAACGCGAACGAAGCCACGCGGACGAAGGCATAGGAGTAATTGGCCGCAATCTCGTAAGCGTATTTCCGGGCTTGCTTCCAGGCCTTGTATTCGGTGGCGTTTTGCTTGCGCGCCTGCTCCTCGATCGCTGAGCGCACGGGCGGGCTGCGCAGGACGCGATCGATAACGGTACGCCGGTGCGACAGGTCGGGCCCGATGGCCGCGGAGCGGACCCTCTGAAAGTGCACCCTCAGAATCCGGGACACTTTTCGATGGCTGCGGGATGCTCCCAGTCCTTCGTCCGCCAGTTCCCTCAGCGAGATCGGATTACTGTACTGGACCAGCGTGTGGCGCCCATTCACCAGGGAGTTGAAGAAACGCCACAAGCGGCCGCCGATCTCCCAGGACTCTGCGAAGAAAATCTTCGCCAGCCCGGTTTCCTTGTCCGGCGCCCGGCCGATCAGCACGGTGACCGGAACCAGGTGGACGTCTTCCACCTTTTCATCACAGACTTTTTCTACCAGCGAGCGCAACGACTCGCTCGAATGACGCACATCCGCCCGCCGAATGATCAGGCCTTTCTTGCGGCGCAGCGACAGGTAGGATCGGCGTTCGGCGCTGTCCCCGCTCTGCAGCGGCCACAGGGGCCGGGGAAGGCCGAGGTCTTCACAGGCGCGGTCGAGGATCAACAGGGAAGAAAGCGCATAGGAATCGATCACGTAACAGATCGGCTTGTCGAGATCGAGGTTCAGGTCTTCGAACGGCTGGGGAAGAGTCTTGGCCCGGACCCACAAGTGCAGGATCCAACGCAACAGCAGAAACCACCGGAGCTTCAGCCGGGCGAAAAAACCGATTTCTGGATGATCAGTCGTCATGCGGGTTGATCCTGCAAGCTGTCTTGAACACCGGGACTGCTCATTTTAATGGAATCGCGCAAAAAAAATCCGGGCTGGTGATGCACCCGCCCGGAAATCCGGCAGAGCCGGAGAGGATCGTAGATTTCTTATCTGGAGAAGTTCTTGATGATTGCCATGTTGTTTTCATTCATTATTATGAAGTTACGAGCGTATCGTAATGCACAAGATTAGCTTTTGCAAGCCCCAATTTTTCAGACGCCCGTCAGGTGGTTCAGTCATCTGTTTGATTCCGGTGAAGGCAACGCCCGGCGCAACGCCGCGCGAGCAGGCAAAGTAGAGCCCCAAATCCCGAGACGGGACATCGCTGTTACTGAATTAATCGCGAGTTCCCGGTATCCGGATCAGGATAAGGGAGGTCAATTCCCGTCTTGGGAGGTGATAACGACCCCACTGAGCGTTTTGCCTCGATCAGACCGGGGCGAAATGTGCGGCCAAAAAAAACCCCGCTGAACGCGGGGTTTTCGGGATATTTCAGGATATCTCAGGCGACCGTTACGTTGGTTGCCTGCGGACCCTTGGGTCCGTCTTCCAGGTTGAAGTTCACGGACTGGCCTTCGGCCAGGACCTTGAAGCCTTCCGCCTGGATGGCGGAGAAATGTACGAAGACGTCCTTGCCGCCATCGGCAGGGGTGATAAAACCGAATCCCTTGGATTCGTTGAACCATTTAACAGTTCCAGTAGTCATTTCGATTTACCTTTGAAAATAGTTTTAAAAAATGATCAATCGCTAATCTCAAAAAATCGAAATACAGGGACACTGAAATGAAATCTGAGAGGTCTGTAGGACATGCAACTAATCCGGAAACCAGGCCGCACACAGAAATTTGGTGCTTATTGACCCGGAGAAGGCACTTTACTATCTATGCCTCTGACATACAAGCTATTTCCACTTCTGGCCGAAAGCAGAATCGGTCAGTCGAGGTTTATCGATTCCGCTCGTCGATCGAATGCGGTCCCTGGATCAGTCCGGCCGGACTAGCGTGCTGGTTTTATCGGAGCGCGGCGGCAATCTGCTCCTGGATGGTTTCGGCGGCAGCGCGGGGGTCATCGGCGTCACGGATCGGGCGGCCGACGACCAGGTAGTCGGCGCCGGTGGCGATGGCGAGTCCGGGGGTGACGATTCGCTGCTGGTCGTCTTCGGCCGGGGCTTCGTCGTTGAAGATCGGGCGTATCCCCGGGCAGACGGTGATGAGGGCGTGATCGACCGATTCGCGCAGCGCTGGCACTTCAAGTCCGGATGAAACCACGCCGTCGCAGCCTGATTCGAGCGCGCGGCGGGCGCGCGAGAGGACCAGCGTGCGCGCGTCGCACTGGAAGCCGAGGTCGTCCAGGTCACCCTGATCGAGGCTGGTCAGCGCGGTGACCGCGAGGATCTTCATGTCGCCTTTCACTGCGGCAGCCGCCTTCAGCATGCTGTCGTTGCCGTGGACCGTGCAGAAGTCGACCCGGTGCCGTGCGAGCTGGCGCACCGCGGAAGCCACCGTCGCCGGGATGTCGAACAGTTTGAGGTCGGCGAAAATCCTTTTCCCGGAATCACGCAGTTCCGCGGCCAGTTCGAAATAGTTGCCGGACAGGAAAAACTCCAACCCGAGTTTGTAGAACACCACCGAGTCGCCGAGTGTACGGACCAGCTCCCGGGCGCGGTCGAGGTCGGAAACATCTAGGGCGAAAATAAGGCGCTCGCGCGACGGGATATCCGTCTTGATTGGTGATTCAGGCGTCGTGTTCATTGGGATCTCCTGCCGGAGGGTGGTCGTTGTCGATGATGAAACCCTGGATAGTGTCGGCGATCCGGCCGGGGTCGTCCATGTGGAAATGATGATGCCCTTCCAGCTTGATGTGCCTGCCGTGGGCAATGGCGCGTCGCCGTGATTCGAACTTGGCCCTGGACGCCCAGGGTGAATCTTCCGAAGCGATGAGACTCAGCGCCGGGGCCTTGATGTGTTGCAGCAGGTCCAGGGCCTGTTCGTCTGTCATGATCAATGCGGATATCCAGTTGAGCGCCGGGTCGCTGCGCCATTCGTATCCTGAATCCGACTGCCTCGCGGCCCGTTCGCAAATCAGCCGGGCCGCCGGTTCGGACATGCCCGAAACGCTGCGGCGAGCTTTCACCATGTCATCGATGGAATCAAATTGCCGCACCCGGCCGGCCCCGCGCCGGTTCTTGAACAGGCTGCGACGGAGGCGCTTTGCGGTGCCTTCGGCGGTCCCCGATATTGGCCCCAGCGTGTCCAGCAGTGTGATGCTGCGGACGCATTCGGGCGCGCCGGCGGCGTAGGCCGCGGAGATCGCCGCCCCCATCGAGTGGCCCAGCAGGTGACAGTCGTCCCAGCCAAGGGCGTCCAGGGCGGCGTCGAGGTTGAACAGGTAATCGATGAAGTGGTAGCGGGTGCTGGCGTGGCGGTGCTCGGAATGGCCGTGCCCCGGCAGGTCGATGGCGACCAGGTCCAGCCCCTCCAGCAGCGGAGCAAGCGGCACGAAGGTAGCGGCGTTATCCAGCCAGCCGTGCAGCGCCAGCACTCGCGGGCCGTCGTCGCGGCGCCAGGCCAGTCCGGCGACGCCGCCCTGGCGGGTGTCGAGACGAATGTCCTGCGGCGCGTTCAAGACACCATGTTCCTATCGCGGCTGGAGGTTGGCATAGGCCAGCACCAGCCACTTGGCGCCGGCGTCGGGGAAGTTGACGTGGACGCGGGTGTGCTCACCCGATCCTTCGAAGGCCATCACGGTGCCTTCACCGAACTTGGGGTGCAGCACACCCTGCCCCAGGCGGAAGGGCCAGTCCGGGTCGACGGGGCCGGCACGGACTGTGGGTCGTGATGGCCGAGCGGGCACCCAGGGTTGCCGGCTGGCCGTGCGCGGCCGGATTTCTTCCAGCAGTTCCGCGGGCATTTCGTCGATGAAGCGTGAAGGCCGGCAGAAATTTTCCGATCCGTGCATACGCCGCACTTCCGCGTAGCTCAGGCAGAGCTGTTCACGAGCCCGGGTCATGCCGACGTAACAGAGCCTGCGCTCTTCTTCGAGACGGCCGCCGGCGTCTTCCACCGAGCGCTGGTGCGGAAACAGGCCGTCCTCCATGCCCACCATGAAGACCAGCGGAAACTCCAGGCCCTTGGCTGAATGCAGGGTCATCAGCTGCACGCAGTCGTCCCATTGCTCACCCTGGGTCTCTCCCGCCTCCAGTGCCGCGTGGCTCAGGAAGGACTGCAAGTCCGTCAGCCCGGCGTCCGCGTCTTCTTGCGGGATGATGAAGGAATCCGCCGCATTGACCAGTTCGCGCAGATTTTCCAGGCGTGTTTCCATCCGTTCTGGCGGTTCCTTCTCGTAGTGAGAGGGCAACGTGCTGTCGTCGATCACCCCCTGCATCTGGTTGCCCAGGGTCCAGTCCTTCATGCGCTCGCGCATGCCTTCGATCAGCCGCACGAAAGCGGATACCGCGTTCCCGGCCCGGCTGCTGAATTTCTTCTGCGCAATGCATTCATTCGCCGCCTGCCAGAGCGTGAGTCCGGCCTCGCGCGCCTGGATCCGGATCAGCGACACGGTCTTGTCGCCGATGGCGCGGACCGGCTTGTTGATCACGCGCTCCAACGCGGCATCGTCGTTGGGATTACGCACCAGGCGTAAATAAGCCAGCGCGTCCTTGACCTCGGTGCGTTCGAAGAAACGCTGCCCGCCGTACACGCGGTACGGAATGCTCTCCCGCAGCAGGTATTCCTCGAACAGCCGCGACTGGGCGGTCGTGCGGTACAGGATGGCGCTGTGATCGGCCCGGCGGCCGCGATCCAGCCACTGCCGGACCTGGTCGACGACGAAGCGGGCTTCGTCCTGCTCGTTGAAGGCTGTGTAGAGTTCGATGGGCTTGCCGGCTTCTCCGGCGGTCCACAACTTCTTTCCCATGCGGGACTGGTTTTTCGCGATCAGGGCATTGGCCGCATCAAGGATATTGCCGGTGGAACGGTAGTTCTGTTCCAGGCGTACCGTGGCCACATGGGGGAAGTCACGCGCGAAATGCTGAACGTTCTCGACTTTCGCGCCGCGCCAGCCGTAGATCGACTGGTCATCGTCGCCCACCACGAAAACCCGTCCGCTGTCACCGGCCAGCATCCGAATCCAGGCGTACTGGATGGCGTTGGTATCCTGGAACTCGTCGACCAGCAGGTGCTGCAACCGCCGCCGGTAGTGATCGAGCAGCGCCGGGCTCTCCAGCCAGAGCTCATGCGCGCGCAACAGCAACTCGGCGAAGTCCACCAGGCCGCCGCGCTTGCAGTAGTCCTGGTATCGCTGGTAAACGCGAACCCAGGTGGAAGTGACGGGATGGTCGAGGTGCTCGATGTGTTGCGGCCGCTCACCTTCGTCCTTGCGAGCGTTGATGAACCACTGAGCTTGCCGCGCAGGCCAGTGGGCCTCGTCCATGCCTTCGTCGCGGATGATGCGACGCAACAGCCGTTGCTGGTCTTCTGCATCCAGTATCTGGAATTCTTCGGGCAGCCCGGCCTCCTTCCAGTGCATCCGGAGCAGGCGGTGGGCGATGCCGTGAAACGTACCGATCCAAAGGGGCCGGGTCGAGACCCGCAGCAACCTGCCGGCCCGCTCCCTCATCTCTCCGGCGGCCTTGTTGGTAAAGGTGACGGCCAGGATGCCGAGCGGAGATACGTGGTCCACCTGGATCAGCCAGGCCAGGCGGTGGATCAGGACCCGGGTCTTGCCGCTACCCGCGCCGGCCAGCACCAGCACGTGGCCGTCTTCGGCCGTGACAGCCTCACGCTGCGCGTCGTTCAGGTCTTCCAGCAGGTGGGAAACGTCCATCAATGCGTCTTGGGAACTGCAGGCAAGCTAACTTTCCCGCTCCCGCGCGACCGCCCGGTACCCGATGTCATTGCGCCTGAAGGCGCCGTCCCAGGAAATGGCTTCGCAGGCGCGATAGGCTTCGGCCTGGGCCTCGGTTACGCTCCGGCCCAATGCGCAGACGCAGAGCACGCGGCCGCCGGAAGTGACCGCACCCCCGTCGCCAGCGGCGGTGCCGGCATGGAACACCTTGACATTGCCCGGGAAGGAGGTGTCCAGTCCGTGGATCGGATGGCCCTTGCTGTAACTCTCCGGGTAGCCGCCGGCAGCCATGACCACGCCCAGGCAGGCGCGGGAATCCCAGGCGGCGCGGTGCCTGCCGAGTTCCCCGTTGATGGCGGCGAGGCAAAGTTCCGGCAGATCGGATTGCAGCCTCATCAGGATCGGCTGGGTTTCCGGGTCGCCGAATCGAACGTTGTATTCCAGGACTCGCGGATCTCCATCCGGTGAAATCATCACGCCGGCATAGAGGAAGCCGGTGAAAGGCGATCCGTCAGCGGCCATGCCCGCGATGGTCGGGCGAATCACCTCGTCCATGATGCGCCGGTGCATCTCATCGTCCACCACCGGCGCGGGCGAGTATGCGCCCATGCCGCCGGTGTTCGGGCCGGTGTCGCCGTCGCCCACGGCCTTGTGATCCTGCGAGGTGGCCAGCGGCAGGATGTTCTCACCGTCCGCCATCACGATGAAGCTCGCTTCCTCGCCCTCGAGGAACTCCTCGATCACAACACGATGGCCGGCGTCGCCGAACGCATTGCCGGCCAGCATGTCCAGAACGGCGGCTTCGGCCTGGGTGGTCGTTTCCGCGATGATCACGCCCTTGCCCGCGGCCAGGCCGTCCGCCTTGACCACGATCGGCGCACCCTGTTCCCGAATGAACTCGATGGCCGGTGTGACCTCCGTGAACTTGCCGTATGCGGCCGTCGGTATGCCGTGCCTGGCCATGAAATCCTTGGCGAACGATTTCGAGCCTTCGAGTCGGGCGGCTGCCGCGTTGGGTCCAAAACAGGCCAAGCCCGCCTCGCTGAAACGATCGACGATGCCGTTGACCAGTGGGTCTTCAGGGCCGGCGATCGCCAGGTCGATGCCCGTTTCGCGGGCGAAATTGAGCAGGCCTTCCAGATCGGAGGCTGCGATGGGCACATTCTCCACGCCGGGTTCGCCCGCCGTGCCGGCATTGCCGGGCGCCACATAAACTTTCTCGACCTCTGCTGACTGGGCCACGCGCCAGGCCAGCGCGTGTTCGCGGCCTCCGCTGCCTATGACCAGTACGTTCATATCAGTGCCTGAAATGCCGGATGCCCGTGAACACCATGGCCATGCCGTATTCGTCGGCGGCGGCGATGACCTCACCGTCGCGCATCGAGCCGCCTGGCTGGATCACGGCGGAAATTCCGACTTCCGCTGCCGTATCGATAGCGTCGCGGAAGGGGAAGAAGGCATCCGAAGCCATGACGGCGCCGCGGATCGGCAGCCCGGCGTCCTCGGCCTTCCAGCGGCCGATCCGCGCGGAGTCCACGCGGCTCATCTGGCCCGCCCCGACACCGACCGTGCGTCCGCCGGAGGCGTAGACGATGGCGTTCGATTTCACCATGCGCGCCACCCTCCAGGCGAACATCAGGTCCTGCCACTGCTGCTCGTCCGGCTCTCTTTGCGACACCAGGCGGCAATCGCCGCGGGACAGCGGTTTCAGGTCCGAAGTCTGGACCAGGAGCCCGCTGCCGATTCGCTTGGTTTCCTGCTGCGGTACGGGAGGGCCGCCGGCAATTTCCAGCACGCGTACGTTTTTCTTCTCGGCCAGCACCGCCAGCGCCTCGTCCGCGTAGGCTGGCGCGATAAGCACTTCCAGGAACTGGCGCCGGATGATCTCCCCGGCTGTTTCGGCGTCGACTTCGCGGTTGAATGCAATGATGCCGCCGAAAGCGGATGTAGGGTCGGTGGCGAACGCCAGGTCGTAGGCAGCGCCCGCTGCGTCGGCCTCGGCCACGCCGCAGGGGTTGGCGTGCTTGATGATTGCGCAGGCCGTCTCTTCGAACTGGCGAACGCACTCCCAGGCGGCATCGGCGTCCGCGATGTTGTTGTAGGAGAGTTCCTTGCCCTGGTGCTGCCGCGCGCCGGAGAGACTTCCGGGAGCCGGGCAGAGATCCCCGTACCATGCAGCCTGCTGGTGCGGATTCTCGCCGTAACGCAGGTCCGCAACCTTGACGAAGCAGGTATTGGTTTGGTGCGGGAACGTCTCGACGTCGCCGTCCGGGGAGCGCGAAGAGAGGTAGTTGCTGATGGCGTCGTCGTATTTAGCGACGCGGTTGAAGGCGGCGACAGCCAGTTCGAAGCGGGCTTTCCGATCGAGTTTTCCGTCACCGGCCCGCAGGCTTTCCAGCACCTGTGTGTACTGGTCCGGACTGGTCACGACCGCCACGGCCTCGAAATTCTTGGCAGCCGAGCGCACCATGGCCGGGCCGCCGATGTCGATATTCTCGATCGCGTCCGCGAAATCACAGTCCGGCTGGCTGGTGACGGACTCGAAGGGATAGAGGTTGATCACGGCCAGGCCGATGCGGGGAATGTCATGCTCCTCCATGACCCCCTCATCCTGGTCCTTCCGCCCGAGAAGTCCGCCGTGCACGCGGGGGTGCAGCGTCTTCACCCGGCCGCCCATGATTTCTGGAAAACCGGTGTGGTCCGAAATTTCGGTCACGGGCAGGCCAGCTTCCGCCAGGGTCCTGGCCGTGCCACCCGTGCTCAGCAGACCGTAGCCCAGGCCGACGAGCGCGCCGGCGAATTCGGTAATACCTGTCTTGTCCGAAACGCTGATCAATGCGAGCGCTTTCGGGGAATCGGATGGTTGGTTCATGGCTCCCTGTCAGAATTTTCCATTCCTGATCGGAATGTCATACCGGTGGAGTTTGGTCCTGAGGGTGTTGCGTGTCATGCCAAGAATCTTGGCTGTCCTGGATTGGTTGCCCTGGGTGTAGCGCAGCACTTCTTCGATCAGCGGAGGCTCGACTTCGGCCATCAGCGTCCGGTAAAGGCTTTCGGGTTGCGAGTGTCCCATGTCCTCCAGGTAGCGCCGGATGGCTTCTTGAACATTCTGTCTCAGGGGGATTGGCAAATCCGCTTCTTTGTCGGATCTCTTATTCGGTTCCGTGGCCATTGCTAGTGTACTCAGACTATAATTTTTCGAACAGGATCGGACCTGTAACACTACCACAATGGCCGGCTGAATTGCGTCAGCAATTTCAGCTTTTTCAATGGAAATTCAACTCGAATCCCACCGCCGCGCTTCCCGGGTCGGGAAGATCGAGCACGAAGGGTAAAAAAGCCCCGGGGGTCATGCCGGAATCCACTGTCGCGTCTTTTTCCAGGTAGTCGGCCGGCAAGAAGCCGGTCCGGCTCACGGCATCCCCGCCGGCGTCCAGCAGGACCACCTCCAGCATCGGGTAAGGCTGGGATTGTTCCGCCCGGTTGACGATGGTCGCAGACAGCCTCAGCAGGCCCGGATCGACCGGGTGACTCTTCAACTCACGCGCGACCAGGTGGATGCTTTCCAGGTCGCGGAACGTGGGTTCCGGGGCCGATTCCTGCAATCCGAGGCGTTCCCTGGCCGACTGGGCGGACGGTTGGTCGAGCAGCGGTTCTCCGCGAAACTCGGCGTACTGGAACACGATAACGACAGCGACGGTCAGCCCCGCAACGACCCAGGTGAGCCGGGCCAGGTTGAAGCGGTGGTTCCCGTCTTCTGCTGCTTCCCCGGCCGGAGGCTCGGGCTGATCGGGATTCCGCCGCGAGGCCCGTGTCTTGTCCAGGTCGATGGGCATGCCGAGAACAGGCAGTTCGCCGGCCGCTGTCGGTTGTTCGCCGGCGCCCGGCCACTCGTCGAACAGCGCGTCCAGGGCGTTTCCCTGCTTCTGGCATTTGCCACAGCGGTACTTGCCACCGGCGCGGGCCAGCAGGCTCGCGTTGACCGGGTGGACGGTGTGGCAGGCTGCGCAGCGCGTGAACACCCCGGGCGCTCAGCCTTCGGCGGCTTCTTCGGCCATCATCTCTTCGAGATAACGGTAGCGGTCCAACTGCTTCTGGAATTCGCCGCGGATTTCGTTCTCGCGTTTCAGGAGACTGTCCAGGGATTGCTGGTTGTCAGTCAGATTCGCCCGCAGAGACGCGATTTCCCTGGCCACGCCATCAGTCACCTGTTCACCGGCTCGCTGCTTGTTCGCCGCCTGCCTGATCTGTCCACGGTACGCCTCGAGCATGCTTTCACGGGTGGTTTCCAGCAAGCGCTTGTCATAGGCGAGTTGCTTGATTTCCACGTTCATGGCTTCATCGATTTCCTGTTCTGAGTGGTACCGCAGCATCAGGAAGTTATCCATGCGCCGCTGCATTTCAGCTTCCGAGTACAGGGCTTTCGGGCGTTTGAGTCCGGAGCTGTCGCGCGGCAGTTCCTTGAGTTCTTCTTTCTTGGGCTTTTCCTTGGGTGGCGGCGGAGTCAGCTTCTTGTCTTCGTCCAGCACGATCCCGCGTTGGTTCAATACATCGTGGCCCTTGTCCTCGAAATTGGGCGGCAGGGTCTCGCTGTAGTGCACTTCACCGTTCTCGTCGACCCAGCGGTAGACTTCGGCGGCGTTTGCGGAAACCGCCAACAGCAGTCCGGCGGCCAGTGACAGGAAAATGTTTATTTCAGGCTTGTGTTCCATAACGTTCCCGGTATTGCTCGATGGCATTGAGATCAAGGTTTTCGATGGACTTGGATTCGAGGTATGCAATCAGGTCGTCCAGTCCCGCAATCGCGATGCAGGGGATCCCATATTCCTTTTGGACCTGCTGCGCCGCGGACAGTTCTCCGCTGCCGCGCTCCTGGCGGTCAAGCGCGATGGCGATGCCTGCGGTCGTGGCGTTGGCGGAATCGATGATCGAAATGGATTCCCTGACCGATGTGCCGGCCGATATGACGTCGTCGATGACCAGCACTTTGCCGGCAAGGGGCGCGCCGACGATGGTGCCGCCTTCGCCGTGGTCCTTGGCTTCCTTGCGGTTGAAGGCATAGGGGATATTCCGCCCCTGATGTGCGTGCAGCGCGACCGCCGTGGCGGCAGCCAGCGGGATGCCTTTATACGCCGGGCCGAACAACATGTCGTAGTCAACCCCGGAGTCGGCGATCGCCTCCGCGTAGCAGCTCGCCAATTCCCCCAGCGAGGCGCCGTCGTCGAATCCGCCGGCGTTGAAGAAATAGGGGCTTACACGCCCGGACTTGAGTGTGAAACTGCCGAAACGGAGGTTGCCCTTGCTCAGGGCGAGTTCAAAAAATCTGTTTTTGTAATCTCTCACCATAGAATCCTTTCCACAGGGCTGCCAGTATGCCAAAAAAGCCGCCGGGAAGAAAAATTGCACGCCAACTGGGAGGGGCGTTTTGATATGCTGGCCCGCTGACGACCCACGCTTTCAGGAGCATGACAGGGATGCGAATCATAACGCTGAACGCCAATGGAATCCGGGCTGCGGCCAACAAGGGATTTTTTGACTGGATGCACGGCCAGGATGCGGACGTGGTCTGCATCCAGGAAACCAAGGCGCAGCATATGCAGCTCAAGGACCGGCAATTTTTTCCTCCCGGTTACCACGTTTACTACCACGATGCGCTGAAAAAGGGTTGCAGCGGCGTGGCAATCTACAGCCGCCACCAGCCCGACCGGGTACGCTATGGCCTGGGCTGGGACGTGATGGACAGCGAAGGGCGCTGGCTGCAGGCCGACTATGGCGACCTGTCGGTGATCTCTCTCTACCTGCCTTCAGGCTCTTCGAAGGAAGAACGGCAGCAGGTCAAGTTCGAGTGCATGGACTACCTTCGCCCCCGGCTGGTGGATATGGCCCGCGACGGGCGCCGCTACCTCATCTGCGGCGACTGGAACATCGCCCACCGCAAGATCGATATCAAGAACTGGCGCGGCAACCTGAATCGATCGGGTTTTCTCCCCGAAGAGCGGGCCTGGATGGACGAGTTGTTCGGCGAGGTCGGGATGGCCGACGCGTTCCGCAGGGTGGATCCGGGCGAGGACCAGTACACCTGGTGGTCGAATCGCGGGCGGGCCTGGGACAACAACACCGGGTGGCGGATCGATTACCATGTCACCACCCCCGACTTGGCCGACCGGGCCAGCCGGGTTGAAATCTACAAGGACGAGCGCTTCTCGGACCACGCGCCCCTGATCATGGACTACGACCTGGCGATACCCGGGCGTGAATGAAGCATTGAACCCGCCGCAACAGCGCAACTGGAAGGAAATCCTGCTCACCCGCAAGATGTTGGTGTGCGTGTTTCTGGGCTTCGCCTCGGGTATGCCGCTCTGGGTGCTGATATCGCTTGTACCGGCCTGGTTGAGAACAGAGGGTATCGATCTGGCGACCATCGGCTTGTTCAGCCTGATGATGTTGCCATACACCTGGAAGTTCATATGGTCGCCCCTGATGGATCGATACAAGCCGCCCTTCCTGGGACGCAGGAGGGGTTGGGCCCTGATCACACAGATCGTGCTTCTGTTCAGCATCGGCGCACTCGGCAATTTCGATCCAAATCAGTCGCTTGTCCCGATTCTCGTTCTGGTGTTTGTGGTTTCCTTTTTTTCGGCCAGCCAGGACATCGTGATCGACGCTTATCGCAGGGAACTGCTGGACGACGACGAACTCGGCACCGGCACGTCCATCCACATAAATGCCTATCGCTTGTCGGCCTTGGTGCCTGGCTCCCTGGCTCTGATCCTGGCGGATCACCTTCCCTGGTCGACGGTGTTCTGGGTAACCGCCGTGTTCATGTTCGTGGGTATAGTCATGAGCCTGGTGATTCGCGAAGTCAGCGACGATGAACTTGCGCCACATACCCTGCGCGAGGCCGTGATAGAGCCGTTCAGGGAGTTTATCGGCCGGGACGGGCTCGGCTCGGCATTGGCGGTGCTGGCCTTCATTCTGCTCTACAAGCTGGGCGACAATATGGCCGTTGCCCTGGCCACGCCATTCTATATCGACATGGGTTTCAGCCTGACAGAGATCGGCACCATCGCGAAATTCTCGGCCCTCTGGGCCGGTATCGCCGGATCCATCATCGCCGGGATCGCCATGCTGAAACTCAGCATCAACCGGGCGTTGTGGATTTTCGGATTCGTGCAGATGCTGACTATCCTCGGCTTCGTGTGGCTGAGTACACAGGGCCACAATCCGGTTGGGTTGTTCATCGTGGTCAGCGGCGAGTATCTGGGCGTGGGTATGGGAACCGTTGCTCTTACCGCTTTCCTGGCGCGTGAAACCAGTCGCGCATTCACCGCCACGCAGTTCGCCCTGTTCTCCAGCATTGTCGTGATTCCGAGGACCTTCGCCAACGCGTCCACCGGATTCCTGATCGAAGCCATGGGCTACACCAGCTTTTTCCTGCTGTGCACCGCGGTGGCGGTTCCGGGCATGCTGATGCTGCTGAAAGTCGCACCGTGGAATCGCTGACCCGGATCGGAAAGGCCGGCTTGTGAATGTCGTCGGAACCGCAGTGCTGCTGGTGTTTACCCTCGCGGTCGTGCCGCTTGTCAGCTATTTCTTCGGCACCGCGCCGGGGCCCGGTGAATGGGCCGTCATCCGCAGCCTGTTGTGGATCTGGCTGGCCGCCTGGATCGCCTGCTTCGCGCTGGGGGAACTCACCGGCAACGTCAGCCAGGTAGACAAGGTCTGGAGCCTGTTGCCGATCGTCTACATCTGGGTGGTAGCCGCGCAGGGCGGGTATGCGCCGCGCCTGGTGCTGATGGCGTTGCTGGTGACACTGTGGGGCCTGCGCCTGACATACAATTTTTCCCGTCACGGGGCCTACCGGCTGAAATTCTGGAGCGGCCAGGAGGACTATCGCTGGCAGGTGCTGCGGGAAAGGCCGGAGTTCCGGCCCCGCTGGAAATGGACCCTGTTCAACCTTTTGTTCATTTCCGGGTACCAGAACCTGTTGATTCTGCTGATGACCCTTCCGGCGATCGTGGCGTTGCAGTTCGCCGGAACAGCGCTGGGCGCGCTGGATTACCTGGCGGCGGCGCTGATGCTGTTCATGATCGGATTCGAAACCGTGGCGGACAACCAGCAGTGGCGGTACCAGTCAGCAAAGCGGGCCGTCATCGCTTCCGGTCAGACGCCCGAGGGGCCGTATCGGAAAGGGTTCCTCGACAGCGGCCTGTGGCGACATTCACGGCATCCGAACTATTTCGCCGAACAGGTCATCTGGATCGCTTTTTACGGGCTCGGCGTCGCCGCCTCGGGCGAGTGGATCAACTGGAGCATTGCCGGCTGTATCCTGCTGGTCATCCTGTTCCGCGGCAGCTCAGCCTTCAGCGAGGAAATCAGCGCCGGCAAGTATCCCGGGTACGATTCCTATCAGCAGACCGTGCCGCGCTTCATTCCCTGGAAACTGTTCTTCCGTTGAAACGGCCCCTATTGCAGCGGCATGATGCCAATCGGGATTTCCGAAAACTCGACAGGGGGATTTTCCTGCCAGATCGCATCGCTGTACTTCATGATCAGTATGCCCGCCGAGTTCGATTTCAGGGGCTTTCTGCTCTTGGCAGAACGTACATTGACCGAAGCGCCTGAGCCTTCGCTCATCTGGACGGTCAGGCCCTTGACCTTGCCGGGCGCCGGCTGTCCCTGCTGGCTGGCGAGCGCTGCCAGCGCCTCGTCGAACTGCGGGACCAGGCCCATCAATTCCTGGTAGGAGATACTGGGGCTGTTCAGAGGTTTCGCCGTGAACCCGATCACCAGTTGCAATGTGCCCTTGGGTTGATTGGTGATCAGGTTGTGGTCGGCCCAATCGGGTTTCTCCGGGAGGGAAACGATGCCGTTTTCATCGGGCCTGAAGTTCTGCCAGCCGTCGTCCGTCATCACCTTGAGCTCGATGGACTGCGGTGAGACCCTCGGGTTGGTGGAATACACCATCATGCTCGGGGTGATCAGGTCCAGGTGTTCCAGTGAGCGGAAAAGCTCCAGATAGCTATTTACCGTGGCGTAAGGCAACTGACCCTTTGCCTGTGCGGACGCAGCCAGGGGCAGGGCTGAAAGCGCCAGGGCCAGCACAAGGGATTGGAGTCGGTGGCGAAACACGGGGCTTATTGTGCCACAAGCGATTCCGTACCCTGAATCGAATCCGGGCAGCCGCAAGCAGGCGCTGCCTGCTAGAATCGGTGCATGACGGAATCATCGGATTCAAAGAGTTCCCGGCCACGCCGCCGTTCGAGAACCCTGGGGCAGATCGAGGCGGCGCTCGCCGACGAGCATCACCAGGCGATCGAATCCATCGACCGATCGTCCGGCCGATCCGTTTCCAGGCACCGCCCCGTTGCCGGACCGTCGTCTCTTGCAGCCAGGTAGGACATCACGCTGCCCGCCCTCAACTTGGATGCCGGCGCAATATCCAGGCCGGCGCTGCTCAAACCCCTTGCCGTCCAGGTATTGCAGGTGTTGAACAGGTAGTAGCTGCCCACCCCCTCGTAAAACCGGGTGTCCTGCTTCCCATCCTTCGAAAAAATGATGTTTCCTTCCTGGTCCCGGTAGAAGCTGCTCTCGATGAAGCCCAGCAATAGTGAATACTGCCGGTGATCCAGACACAGCCATTCAACTTCGAACCCTTCCGGGTGCAGGTCGGGCCGTTCCCGGATCGCTCTCACCTTCACGACGGACCTGCTTGATGCCAGCACGGCCCCCACGGCGAGGCCGGAGGTGACTTTTTCCGATTCGTAATACGCCTTGTCGCCCCAGCCGAATTCCTGGTAAGGCGTGTCGCCGAACCGTTCTCTCAATTCCGGTATCAGCGACTGGACGTCAGCGGACGGAACGACGAACCCCGTGTGCCAGCCATAGCGGGTGACGAAGACTTCCCCGGGGGAAGCGACGGAGATCGGGGTCTCCGTGATGACCGGCGGGTTTCCCGAACAGGCCGAGAGACTGAGCAGGGAAATGGACAGGAGGACTCTTTTCAAATCGTCATGTCGCCTGGTACAGGCCGTGGTAAAGCGTCCAGATCCCGATCAGGATGAATCCGCCCCCGGCCATGATGGACATCATTTTCACGTTGATTACCTGGGCCAGCAGGGCGCCTGCGGCCACGCCGATGGCGCTCGTCAGAATCAGCGCCGAAGCCGAGCCGATGAACACGGTGAGCTTGCTGACTTCGCGGTCGGCCGCGAACAGCATCGTCACCAGTTGCGTCTTGTCCGCCATTTCCGCGATGAACACGCTGGCGAAAACGGTTGCGAGTATTTTCCAGTCCATTCGGGGCTCCGTGCTGACAGCTTCGAAGCATGGTACATGGCGGAGCGAAATCAGGTAAAGAAGGCGCGGCGCTTCGGCGGGCCTGACGTGCCGGTCTGAACAATCCGCTGTATCCTTGCAATGAACCCGACCGGAACGGCCCGATGAAACGCTTTGCCTTGCTCGCCATGCTGTGCCTGCCGCTGGGCACGGTCCACGGCACTTTCGAACTGGAAGATCCCGCAAACCAGATCATCGAGGAACTGCGGGCCGAGAAGGAGCGCGAAGAACAGGAGGAACGCAAGCTCCAGGCGATCTGTACGGTTGATGCCGAGACCCGCGCCTGTTCCTGCGTCCACCGGGAAAACGGAGATGAAATCCGGATGAACCGCGAAGACTGCATCATCAGGGCAGTGGAGTCGCAGTTCAGGCCGCAGCCGTAAATAATTTCCCTGAGCGGCGCCGCTGCTGTCGTCCCCTAGAGGTTTCCGAGTTCCTCCGCCGAAAGGCTGCCGATGCCCAGCGAGTCGGGCGTTCGCAGCGCCTCGCCCTCGTAGTCGCGGTCCATAAGCACCGAGGCCGTCTGGATGATGGCATCGATAGTCGGGGTTTCCACGCCGACCTGGCTGCCCAGGCGGGACATGAACACCAGGCCGTAGCCCACGTCTTCATTGATGTATCGGTGATCGAGCCGGGGCTGGGCCGTAATGCCCAGAAAGCCCGGCGCCTGGCGGTAGGCGGAGCCGTAATTGTTCTCCAGCATGTAGCCCTGGCGCATCCCCATTTCCGGGTCTGAGACGACAGTGAGGCCGAGCCGATCCCCGATGGCGATACGCTCGCGATCCACCGCCTCGATGATCCGGCCGACCGAATCGCTCACGCCTTCCTCGTAGAACAGGAAATCGCCCGGCCCCTCGATGCGGGCGGCATTGGACAGGCTGACCGCCGGGTGGATCACCGGATTGGCGTTCTGCAGGCTGGTCTGGATGACGTTCTTCGCCGGCTCCATGCCGGGGTAGACGTCGGAGATCATCGCCAGGATGTCTCCTGTATGACGCCCGGGCAGGGCCGCCAGCAGGTTGCCGGCTTTCAGCTTCAGGAACACGCGTACCTGCCCGGGCTCGGTAAGGCGAACGGCGTAATGCAGGGTATGGGTCTCAGCGATCCGAATGGAGTCGTCTTCAAGGTCCAGCCCGGCGGCCCGCTTGAAGGCCAGCGCGCCGCCGCAGGAGCCCGGGCTGACGATGACGGTCTGGCCCGTCCGGAGCTTGCCGGCTACCGCCTGTCCGAACGGCTCGGTGGCGAAGGCGGGACCGACGACATAGATCAGTTCTGCATCGTCCAGCACCCGGTCGATGTCATGCCCGGCGTGGGCGATGGGGCTGAAGCCGGAAAGATCACCCCCGGCGTGGATGCCGCCCTGTTCGGCCACGGCTTCGATGTTGTCCGCGAATTGGGGGAAGTCGAACAGCCTGACCTGGTGCCCGTGTTTGGCGTAATCGAAGGCCAGCGCAGTGCCGCCGGCCCCGGCGCCCAGTACCGCGATGATCATGAATCGTCTCCTTCAGTCATGGATTGTCGAACCAGGTGATAATAAAAACGGATGGCTTCGAGGTAGTCCACGACGGCAACATGCTCGTCGATGCCGTGCACGTACTTGATGGTGTCGGGGTCCACCCGCAGCATCATGAAGCGGTACACGTTGGGTGACAGATCGTAGAAATATTTCGCATCCGTACCCCCGCGCACCATGTAGGGCGCAACCAGGATATCCCCGTCCATGCCGCGGATGGTCCTGGCGATCAGTTCGAATCCGCGGGAATCGTCGGGTGAAACCGGCGACGGGTTGATCCCATACTCCGCCGTCACCTCGACGCGCTCATCATCGATCGCCTCGATGACGTGTTGCGTCACGCTTTCCACCGTATCGCCCGGCAGGATCCTGAAGTTGATCACTCCGGTGGCCCTGGTCGGGAGAATATTGGATTTCGGGCTGCCGCTGAGCATCGTGGCGGCCGTTGTGGTGCGGATGCCGGCCGCGTCGTCCTTGTTTTTCAGCATGACATTCTCGACCAGCGGTGAAAGCAGCCACAGATTTCCCATGGCCAGTCGCCTGCCGAACGGCATCACGTTGCCGATGGCATCGAAAGTCGGGTAGATGTAATCCAGGCTGGCCGGGAATGGGCTGTCCTCGACACGGACAATGGCGCGGCTCAGGATGCCGACCGCTGTCTGGTCGGGCGGCTGCGAGGAATGGCCGCCGGGCGCATTGACGGTCAGAACCAGGTTCACGTAACCCTTCTCCGAAACGCCGATCACGGCCAGTGGGTTCTCGACGCCATCCATCATGCCTTCGATCACGGCCCCGCCTTCGTCCATGACGTAGTCAAAAGTCACTCCCTGCTGCTCCAGGTGCTCCGCCACCCGGGCGGCCCCGTCCTTGCCGCCGACTTCCTCGTCGTGCCCGAATGAAAAGTAAATGGAACGCCGTGGGCTAACGCCTTCGGAGAGTAGTTGCTCCATCGCCTCCATCAGCGCGATGACCGTGAGCTTGTCGTCCACGCTGCCGCGGCCCCAGATTATGCCGTCATCGACCACTCCGGCGAACGGCGGATGGGTCCATTCCTCGCGGGTGATCTCCTCGATGGGCACCACGTCCATGTGCCCCATGAACAGCACCGGCTCCAGCGACGGGTCCGATCCGGGCAGGTGGAACACGAGGCTGTAGCCGTTGACGATCGTGCGCTGGGCGCGCTGGTGCACCAGCGGATAGGCGGACTCGAGGAAATCGCGGAAATCGATGAAGGCCCGGGCGTCGAAGTTACTGCGGTCGTCGTAGGAAACCGTCGGGAAGGTCAGCGCCCGGGAAAAACGCCGGGTGGCGAGCTCCGCATCCAGTTCGACGTCCGTGATGCCGGTCGTGGGCTCCAGTTGACGGTCCTCGAACACGGTGGCGGCCCGGTAAGCCATCACGGCAGCGAGAATCACGATGAAGATCAGCAGGTAGGCGAATTTTTTCATGCTTATTGTCCGAAACGGGGGGCGTCGCCGGCGAGGTATTCGGCCTCTTCGGCCGTGTTTTCCCTGTGCAGGATGGCATTGCGGTGCGGAAATCGCCCGAAACGGGCGATGATGTCACGATGCTGCTCGGCGTAGGGCAGAAAGCCCTCGCGGTAGACCGGCGGATCCGAATATTCCTGTGCCAGGTCCTGGTATAAGGCGACCCCGGCCTGCTGCGCCTGCAGGTCCTCGAAATGCTGCAGCGGCATATATAAAAAACAGCGCTGAATCGGGAGCAGTCGCCGGTCCTCGCCGGTTTGGGCGGCCGCCAGGCACAAAGCGGCCGTGTAGGGATCGAAAGCGAAAGCCCCGGGCGTTCCCCGGAACAGGTTGCGAGGGAGTTGGTCCAGCGCCAGGATCAGGGCGAGGCGTCCCTCGGGATGCTCCAGCCAGCGGTAGAGTTCGCCTCGCGCGCAGCTTTTGACCAGGCCGCCGAACCGATTCGCCAACTCGGTGTCGCGGGCCTCGTCGGCGGCGAACCACCAGCCCATTCGCCCCGGGATGGCCGTCGGTTCATCGAGCGTGTCGGCGAACCAGGTCTCGACCAGGTCCGTCCAGGGGTGACCGGCCATCAGGCCTTGTCCCTCACCTCGAAGCCGAAGGGAATCAGAGCGAGCCGAGTCATCTTCAGGTGCTGCGCCGCCAGCGGCAGGCCGATGATGGTGATCGCCAGGACCAGGGCCATGAGCAAGTGGAACAGGGCCAGTTCCAGGCCCGGCAGGATGATCCAGATGATATTCATGATCACCGCCACAGCGCCGCCGGGCGGCTCCTTCTCACGGATTTCCCGCCCGAAGGGGGCAACAGCCAGCCCTGCTAGCTTGAAGCACTGAATGCCGAAGGGGATGCCGATGATGGTGATGCAAAGCAGGATGCCGCCGAGCAGATAAGCGATGACGACGATGAAGCCGCCGAAGATCAGCCAGACGATGTTCAGAAGCAGGTTCATGCCAGGTTTCCCTCCGGGGCTCGCCGGACTCCAATTCTAGCGTATCGACCGGCGCTTACCACGCCCGGCGGGCGGCCCGGCCCGGTTTTACTCGCTGCTAGCGTACAGGGAGGCCGACTCCAACCGGCTCAACTGGGTCAGCATCGGGGCAGCCCGAGACTGAAACTTGGTGAGCACGCCGCCCTTCAGCGGTTCGACTTTGGGCAGCGGAACCGTCCGGGGATTGCGGTGCACGCCGTTGACGACGAATTCGTAGTGCAGGTGGGGCCCGGTGGCCAGCCCGGTCGAGCCCACCGTGCCGATGGTCTGGCCCTGTTTCACTTTCTGTCCTTTCTTCACCCGCCGTTTCGTGAAGTGAAGGTATTTGGTTTCGATGTTGTTGGCGTGCTTGATGAACACGTGGTGGCCGTTGGCCCGCGAATAGTCGGCGCGAATCACGGTGCCGTCGCCGGCGGCATAAACCGGCGTGCCGCGCGGCGCATAGTAATCGATCCCGTTGTGCGCCCGGATCCGTTTCAGCACCGGGTGCATCCGCCGAGGATTGAAGCCCGAACTGATGTAGGAAAAATTCAGCGGCGCGCGCAGGAAAGCCTTGCGCATGTTGCGCCCGTCCGGCGCGAAGTATCCGGCAACGTCCCCGTCTTCGAACCAGATCGCCTGGAAACGCTCGCCCTGGTTGATGAAGGTGGCCGCAAGGATGTTCCCGTCGCGCAGGAACTCTCCCTCGCGGTACAGCTTTTCATAAACCAGCATGAAGCGGTCGCCTTCGCGTATGTCCAGCACGAAATCGATGTCCCAGCCGAAGATGTTCGCGAGCTTCATGACCATCGCGTCGCTGAGGCCGGCCTGTTTGCCCGCCAGGAACAGGGAGGACTTGATGACGCCTTCGGTTTCGGCGTACTCCGCCGTGATCTCGCGTTGCCAGACGTCCGCCTTCAGGCTGTCGCCGTCCTGGCTGACGACCAGGTAACGCGCCTCATCCAGGGCATATCGCATCTGCCGGAGCGCGCCGTCGTCACCGGTGCGGAAATCGAAGACGTCGCCTGGCCGGATATTCCTGAGGCCCTTGGTTTCGCCGCTGAGCGCCAGGATCTCGTGAAGCAGGGGAATCGGAAGGTCCTGCTGCCTGAAGATCGCATCCAGCGTCTGTCCCTTGCGGACGATAATGCTCTCCCAGCCGGGATCGAAAACAGGTGCCCCGGACGCCGCTGACAGGTCGGAATCTGGTCCGGGCGGTTCCGGAGCGGTCTGCCGCTCGGGGATGGAAAGATCGATGGTTGCCGGGCGGCGTTCCGGTTCCTGCCGGCTGCCTTTCTCGACGAGCCCCAGGACGATGCCGGTGATGATCAGGGTGGCGCCGAAAACCACGAGTTTGCGGCGGGTCAGCCAATGGTTTTCGTCATGAATGCTCTGACGTATTCTTGTTATGAGGCCAGTTGTTGCCATGACGGTTTCAGACCATGCAATCCTGTGCTGGTTCAGGCGTGCTTACCTTACTGACCGCCCGCATCTCGGTCAATGTTTGTTGTAAAATGCGCAATTCCCTTTTGGAAAGCGTCATGACAGACAGGAATACGGCGCTGGCGCTGATTGCCCGCGGCACCGACGAAATAACCAAGCCGGAAGAACTCGAAGAACGCCTGACGCTCGCCCGGCCGTTGCGCGTCAAGGTGGGATTCGATCCCTCGGCGCCGGACCTGCACCTCGGCCACACGGTCATCATCAACAAGATGCGCCAGTTCCAGGACCTGGGGCACACCGTCATTTTCCTGATTGGCGATTTCACCGGGATGATCGGGGACCCGACGGGGAAAAACGTCACGCGTAAAGCGCTGACGCCTGAAGAGGTCGAGAAAAACGCCGAAACCTACGCCAGGCAGGTATTCAGGATACTGGATCCGGAAAAGACCGAAATCCGCTTCAATTCCGAATGGCTGGGCAAGTTGGGCGCGGAAGGGATGGTCCGGCTGGCCGCGAAGTACACGGTCGCCCGGATGCTGGAGCGGGACGACTTCGAATCCCGCTACAAGAGCAACCAGCCGATCGCGATCCACGAGTTCCTGTATCCGCTGGCCCAGGGTTACGACTCGGTCGTGCTCAAGTGCGACGTGGAGATGGGCGGCACGGACCAGAAATTCAACCTGCACGTCGGCCGTCACCTTCAGCAGCACTACGGCCAATCCCCGCAGGTCATCATCACCCTGCCGTTGCTTGAAGGGCTGGACGGCGTACAGAAAATGTCCAAGTCGCTGGACAACTACGTCGGCATCACCGAGGCGCCGGGAGAGATGTTCGGCAAGCTGATGTCGATCTCCGACGAACTGATGTGGCGCTATTTCGACCTGCTCAGTTTCCGGAGCAACCAGGAAATCGCGGACCTCAAGTCCGACGTGGTCGGCGGGCGCAATCCGCGCGACGTCAAGTTCCTGTTGTGCGAGGAGATCATCGAGCGCTTCCACGACCGCGAAGCCGCGGTGGCGGCAAGGGAAGAGTTCATCGCCCGCTTCCAGAAAGGCCAGATGCCCGAAGACATTCCGGAAAAAATCCTGGAGACGGGCGGCAAGGGCATCGGCATCGCGGCCGCCCTCAGCCAGTGCGGCCTGACCAGCAGCAACTCGGAGGCGTTCCGCATGATCCAGCAGGGCGGCGTCAAGATCGACGGCGAGAAGATCGGCGACCGGACGATGCGGCTCGAACCGGGCTTCAGCGGCATTCTCCAGGTCGGCAAGCGCAGGTTCTGCAAAGCCACAGTCGCATGAAGCAGTTGTCCGATATCGACTGGAGCAACTGGCAGGCCCGGGACCCGGCCACGTTGGTTTTCGTCTTCCGTAACGACGAAATCCTGTTGATCAACAAGAAAACCGGCCTCGGGAAAGGCAAGATCAACGGACCGGGAGGAAAGGTCGATCCGGGGGAAACGCCGGAGGTTGCGGCCGTCAGGGAGTGCCACGAAGAACTGGACATCCGGGTGAACAACCTCGAATACTGCGGTGAACACCGTTTCCAGTTCGTCGATGGTTACTCGATTCACGTCTGGGTTTACCGCACCCAGGATTTCGACGGCGTGCCGACCGAATCACGGGAAGCCGAGCCGCTTTGGACCCGGATGGACCGGATACCCTTCGACCAGATGTGGGAGGACGACCGGTACTGGCTGCCGATGGTCGTGCGTGGCGAGCGTTTTCAGGCGCGCTGGATCTTCGACGGAGACCGCATGGTGGACTACGCCATAGAGCGGGACGGAAACATCGAGCCCTGGGGCGTCATATGAGCGCCGGGGCCAGCGGAATGTGAACATGAAATACCCACTAGCTGCTTGTCTCGCTATCGCACTCCCGATTGCCGCCACGGCGGCGGTTGCAGCCGAGGGCGGCAGCGACACGACATCCCTGGCCAACGAGGTGGCGCAAAAGCACCTGTTGGTCGACACGCACATCGACGTACCGTACCGCCTCGAAGAGCAGTGGTCGGACGTCAGCGGCGCCACCGAGGACGGCGATTTCGACTACGTCCGGGCGCGCGAGGGCGGCCTGGACATCCCGTTCATGTCCATCTACACGCCGGCCGAATCGGAAGAGGAAGGCGACAGTTTCGAGTTGGCCAACCGCCTGATCGATCGCGTCGAGGCGCTCGTGGGCCGAGCGCCGGACAAATTCGCCATCGTGAAGACGCCCGCGCAAGCCGAGCAGGCAGGGCAACGCGGGCTGATGGGCCTTGCGATGGGCATGGAAAACGGCTCCCCGCTGGAAGGCAAGCTGGAGAACGTGGCTTTTTTCAAGGACAGGGGGGTCAGTTACATCACCCTGACGCACTCGCTGAGCAACCATATTTCCGATTCTTCCTACGATGAACAGCGCCGGTGGAACGGTCTGAGCCCCTTTGGCCGGAAACTGGTGGCCGAAATGAACCGGCAGGGCGTGATGATCGACATCTCCCACGTGTCGGACGACGCATTCTGGCAGGTGCTTGAACTCACCCGGGTGCCCGTCATCGCCTCCCATTCCTCGCCGCGCCACTTCACGCCGGGCTGGGAACGCAACATGAGCGACGAGATGATCAGGGCACTGGCCGAAAACGGCGGCGTCATCCAGATTAATTTTGGCTCCAGTTTCCTGACCCAGCAAGGGCGGGAGTGGTATGACCGGATGGATGATGCGCGCACGGAGTTCCTCGAGAAGAATGGATTCGACGAGCACGGCGACGAAGCCGAGGAATTCGGCGAAAAATACCGCGAGGATCATCCCTTTCCATTCGCCACGCTGGATGACGTGGT
>CAJIBJ010000233.1_pt1 | contig 61113 bp, 57 predicted proteins | sample 9199331 | NCBI WGS metagenome assembly CAJIBJ01 (sample SAMEA7708300, study PRJEB35096) | sediment metagenome | biome: marine neritic benthic zone biome [ENVO:01000025]; feature: sediment [ENVO:00002007]; material: shallow marine sediment [ENVO:03000034] sea grass bed [ENVO_01000059] ... | reverse complement strand
CCTGTTCGAAGCGGGCGGGGAAATCTACATGGTTCCCTATGATTTCGACCTGACCGGACTGGTGGACGCCGCCTACGCCAAGCCCGATCCGACCATGCGGCTCAGGAGCGTGCGCAGCAGAAAATACCGCGGCTATTGCAGCGACATGACGGCGCTGAAGGATGCGATCGTCGCGATCAACTTGAAAGAAGATCAAATCATGGAAGCTGCCCGGCAGGTGACGGGGTACGCACCCGATGAAAGAAAAAAAGTGGAGGAATACCTGGCGCAGTACTTCAAGAAAGCCAAAAACGAGGAAAAACTGGGCCGCTCATTCGAAAAGCAGTGCGTTGATTGATGGTAAAGTAAGCGCTTACATTTGAATCGGGAAACCACTTTTCGTGACCGCAATCGCTTCTATCAATCCATTTCACACCCGTTTCGCCCTGGCGACAAGCTGCTTTTTCGCCCTGCTTGTTCTGAGTGCGCCCGCGCTCGGACAGCCGATCTGGAGCGACGAATTCGACAACGGCGCCTTGCCTGACAGCCAGGTCTGGTCCTACGACCTGGGCGCCACCGGCTGGGGAAACCAGGAATTGCAGGAATATACCGACGATCCCGAGAACGCCAGGGTGGAAAGCGGAAACCTGGTCATCACGGCGCGCCAGAAGCTGGCCGGCTCCACCCCGGTGGGTTTCACCTCCGCCCGCCTGCGCACCGAAGAAAAGCTCATGTTCCTCTACGGTACCATCGAGGCCCGCATCAAGGTGCCCGACCTGCAGGACGGTCTGTGGCCCGCGTTCTGGACGCTCGGCAGTAACTTCAGCCAGGTGGGATGGCCGCAAAGCGGCGAGATGGACATCCTGGAGATGGGCTGGAAGGACGCCATCAGGGACGGGCTGGTCAACCGCTGGGTCAGCATGGGGGCGTTTTGGGAATTCCAGGGGAGCACCGCCCAGTTCGGGCGCGTGTACAGCCCGATATTGACCGAGCCGATGGACCTGAACGACGAATACCACGTGTTCAGCATGGACTGGACTCCGGAAAGCATCGTCACCTTCCTCGACGGCAACGAGCTCTGGCGAATGAATATCGACTCTGAAAACTGCGTCGACTGCGAAGAGTTTCACCAGCCACACTTCATCATCCTCAACATGGCGGTCGGAGGCAGTTTCACCGGGCTGCTGAGCAACAACGAGATCACGGCGCCCCTGCCGGCCGAAATGATGGTCGATTACGTGAGGATTTACGACAACGGCTTTACGGAGCTGAGCGGCACCGGGCTGTCGAACGAGCCGCCGCCCATCGGGCCCGCGCATTCCGGCTCGTGGTACAACGAAGATCAGAGCGGTCACGGATTTTCCATGGAGTTCGGCACGCAGCCCGACGGCTCGCCGCTGGCGGTCATTTACTGGTACATATACGACGACCAGGGCGATCCCATATTCCTGATCGGGTCCGGCGTACCCGTCGGCAACCGGGTGGAAGTCCAATTCGTATCGCCCGTCGGCATGGTTTACGGCGAGTTCGACCCGGACAGCGTGTCGCGCGAAGACGGCGGCACCGGCGTGTTCGAGTTTTCCGACCGAAGCGCCGGGACTTTCACTTATACCCCGTCGGAATTCACCAGCAACACCTGGGGCCATACGCCAATAAATGCCCTGCCTCTGATCAAGCTGTTCGGAATACCCGCCCCGGAAACCTTCAGTTCGCCGGCCCGGGCTGGTGTGCAGCGTTCGCGCTGAGCCACCGCTCAGCCAAAACCTTCCCTGACGCGCTCCATGTGGTCCTGGAAACGGAGCGTATCCGACCAGGTCACGGTGGCGTTCTGTTGCCTCCCTGCCAGGATGTCCGCGCCCGCCGCCTCGGTTTCGTAATTGAATCCCAGGCTTTTCCTCCCGTCCTCGAAGTGGTCGATACAGGTATCGAGGTGGTACAGGAAACATTCGCCAGCCCGCCAGAAATCGGGTATCGCGATATAAGCCTCTTCGCCGATCAGGTAAGCCCAGTTTTGTAGCTTGCTGCGGAAGGAGGTGCCCAGTATCGCGACGGCCCCGTCTGCGTCCTCGCCGTAATCGAACAGCATGGCCACGCTGTCCTCGACGCCGTTGGGCGCCTTGTGCGCAACGACTCCTATTTCGATCGGATCCCGCCGCGTGAACAAACAGGCCAGGGCCACCGGGTAGATGCCCATTTCCAGCAGACAGCCACCGGCCAGTTCGGCGTTGTACTCGCGGCGTTCCGGATCGAACGGCAGCAGGGGATAGCCGAAATCCGCCTTGACCTGCCGCAGTTTCCCGATCCGGCCCTGCTCCACCCATTCCAGCGCCTTCCGGATGGCAGGCAGGAACCAGGTCCACATGGCCTCCATGACGAACACCGAAGATTGTTCGGCGATACGAAAAAGGTTCCGGCTTTCACGCACACCGACCGTGAACGGTTTTTCGCAAAGAACGTGCTTGCGCGCCTGGATGGCGTCCATCGCGTTCTGGTAGTGGAGGGTGTGCGGAGTGGCGATATAGACTGCATCCACGTCCGTGTCTTCCAGCATTTGCCCGTAGTCCGCGTAAGCGCGCCCGATCGCGTACTCGTCCGCGAAGGCGTCGGCTGAAGCCTGTGAGCGGCTGGCCACAGCCACCACTTCGCCATTGGGAACGTAGGCGAAATCCTGGACAAACTGGTGCGTGATGCGGCCCGTGCTGAGGATTCCCCACTTGACTTTGCTCATGTAGATATCCTGTCGTCCGTCATTTCTGCGCTTTCACGTATTTCATGATGTTGATAAAGGTATCCACCCAATATATATCCCGGTTTTGATCGAGGAAACGCAACAGTTCTTCATGGGCCTCGCCCGACACCGAGAGGTGGTCGTCGCCAATGCCGTGGAATGTGAGGTTTGCCATGGTTCCCTTCTCTGCCGCTTCCTTCACGATGCCAATCAACTGCTCTCCGGAAAGCCCGACTGGCGCCGTAACCCCGACGGACCAGGGGTCGAGCTTTTCCATGTCCGGAGTCACCCCGCCCTGGTAGGCCTTGATGGCGATGAATTCCGGCCGGATAGCCTCAAGGTACGGCACACCCGCTGCCTCGAGATCACCGCAGGGCGCCGTGAAAGTGCGCTCCGCCTGGCCGTCGATGGCGTGCAGCATCGAATTGGCGAGCAAAATACGATCCCGAAGTTCATCAACACCGATCCGGTCCAGGTCATTATGAGGCTCGACCCACTCCCGGTCCGGCAGGGAAGCCGAACAGGGATGAAAAAGCGTGTGGTTTCCCAGCTCGTGGCCGTCAGCGGCCGCGGCCCTCCAGTCGTCCAGCCGCAGGCGGACCGTATCGCTGGCCAGGGTCAGGTAAAAACTGCCTTTGAAGCCGTAACGATTCAGCGCCGGTATTGCCTGGTCCAGCTGTGAATCCAGGGCGTCGTCGTAGGCAAGATTGACGGCCGCCCGGGCGCCGTCCGGCCATTGGAACTGCGGCTTCGTATCGGCCTGGCAAAACGCAGCCGCCATAACAAACAGGCTCGACAGAACTGCCTTGAAAACAATGGGATTCAATCTTTCAACTCTCCCGGGCACCGCTCAGCGGTTCCTGCGCGCCAGGCGATAACCATGCCGGTACATGTCCTGGAATACCAGCAGAAACAACGCGACGCCCAGTAGCGCCGCCACAATGCTCCAGGCCGTCAGTTCCTGCCGTTCATGCACCAGGGTCCAGAAAAACTGCACCAGGCAAAGCACCGACACCACGATCAACGTCGGCCGCCGCCCGACCCGGCTGACTACCAACGCGCCGAACGGGGCGCCCACGACCACTACCGGCGCCGCGGCCAGCCAGTTCCCGAATGTGCCGGGCTGCAGGTCGCCGATCAGCAATTTGACCGAGATGCCGATCAGCGAAGTGAACGCCATCAGGACCACGGACGTCGGAATCGCGATCTTCAGGTCCGCGTGGCACCACAGCACGAGCACCATGTAGATCAGCATGTCGACGCCGACCCCGGTGATGCTGGCCACCGAAAGTGATCCCAGCAACCCCACCGCGAATCCCACCTTGTGATCGAAAGCGATGTCGTGCGGCGTCATGCCCTCGTAGCCGGTGATCTCGTTGATCCGTCGCAGGTGCAACAGCCCGAAGCTGCACCACATGGATGCGAACAGCAGCTTGATGAACAGGTCGGATGCCAGGGGCGCAATGAACAGGATGCCCAGCGGCGTGCCCAGCAGGGCGCCCGGCAGCGCGGCCCGCAGCATCGGCCACTCGAGTTCCTGCCGGCTGCACAGGATGTAGATGCTCGCGCTGGTCATGCCGACCGCCTGTATGGCGAAACTGAAATCCCTGCCCAGCGTGGCGGGAAGGTCCATCAACAACACCAGCACGGGGAATCCCACGGTGCCGCCGCCCATCGGCGTGGAGCCCGCGACGTAGGACCCGGCCGCCATGGCCACGGCCATCGGCCAATGCTGCAGCACGGTCTGAAAGTAATCGCCCAGAACAACCAGCGCCAGCCACGCGCCGTAGAACAGCGCCAGCCAGGCCATGAAGGGCAGCAGTGATCTTCGCCTTGGCGGTGTGGGCATCGGGATTAACGGGCCAGCAGTTTTTCCAGCTCCTCGAGTGACTTACCCTTTGTTTCCGGCAGCAGCCAGCCCAGCAGGATGAATGCGACCAGGCCCAGGGCCGAATAGATGAAGAATATCATGGCGTTCCCCAGGTTGGAGAGTTCCCAGGGGAACACGAACTGCACCATGAAACTGGACATCGCGTTGAAAAATCCCACCAGCGCCATGGCCGGACCACGGGCCCGGTTGGGAAATATCTCCGACAACAGGCACCAGTAGACCGGGCCCAGCGAAATCGCAAATGAGGCAACGAAACCCAGGATGCCGATCAGCACCAGGACCGGATTGATCTCGATTGCCGCCTGTGTCAGCTCGGCGCCGGACTCACGCACCGCCTGGTCGCCAAGCGCGTCACGCAGTGCATTCTTGAAGGAGAGATCGTCGCTGAACGGAACGCCAACCACCGCCTGGAGAGCCTCCCGGTCGATTTCAGCCGAGAGGCCGGGAACCGCGGAAGCCGGCAGCTCGTAGCGCGCCTGGCTGAAGCCGTAGCCGGCGACGGCGGTGCTGATGATCACGCCGGCCAACCCGATCATCAGCAGGGGCTTGCGGCCCAACTTGTCTATGAGGAACATGGCGACAACGGTGAATACCACGTTGATGACGCCGATGAGGGTCGCCTGGGCGAACGCGGCGTTGGTCCCGACTCCACTCTGCTCGAAAATCGTGGGCGCGTAGAAATAGATCGCATTGATACCGGTGACCTGCTGTGCGATGGCCGCTATCAGACCGATGGCTATCGGAAGCCGCATGGCGGGCATGAACACTTCCCGCATACGCTCGAAGAACTTCTCTTTAACGTTGCTAAGGCTTGCCGCGATCTCATCGAGGTCCGGCTGGATCCGTTCAGGCGGCTTGAGCCTGGCCAGTACAGCGCGCGCGTCGTCGAGCCTGCCTTTCATGACCAGCCAGCGCGGGCTTTCCGGCACCAGCAACAGGAACAGGAACCACAGAGCCGCCGGTACCGCCTCGATCCCCAACATCCAACGCCAGGCATACTGGTCAACGCCCAGCACCTGGACCCAGGAGGCGTCGGACTGGCTGATCAGCAACACGAAATAATTGGCGAAATAGGCCACCGAAAAGCCGATCACGATGTTCAACTGGCTCACGGTCACCAGCATGCCCCGTTTCTCGCGCGGCGCGATCTCGCCGATGTACATCGGCGCCACCCCAAGGGAAGCGAACGCCAGGCCGCCCAGGAAACGGGCCGCGACCAGGACCACGTAATTGGGCGCGAAAGCCGACGCGATGGCCGAGGCCGTGTACAAAAGCGCCAGTACCAGCAGAACGCGTCTTCGGCCGATGACGTCCGCCAGCAGGGCGCCGCCCAGCGAGGCCATGATGCCCGCGAGCGTCGGCGCGCCGACCACAAGGCCCAGCTGCCAGTCGTTCAGGCCGAATTCCGGGACGATGAAACTGATCACGCCGGAGATGACCGACGCGTCGAAGCCGAACAGGAAGCCGCCCAGCGAAACGACCGCCGCGTAATAGAGCGCGTTGTTGCCCCTGCCGCTCAAGGCAGGTTGCGCCATTGATCGATCGCCCGGGAGAAGCGTTCCGCGATGAGCGGGCTGGCCTGCAGCCTGGAGTCGCCCCAGTAGCCGCTCTGATACGGTGGGCCCCACATGGGCTGGGCGTCCCAGTTGCAGTTGATGTAGGCCAACGCAGAAATCACATCGGAGTTCTGCTCCATCAGTTCGAACAGAGGCGCATACCAGGCATCCCAGATTTCGCCGGCGCTGACGTCCACCCTGCCTTCACCCTGGGGGCCGTCCCAGGTTTTTGTTATGTTGCGGTTGGTGCCGCGAGCCAGGTCGTATCCCTGCGGAGACGCCTCGGCAATCATCACCGGCTTGCCGCGGCTCCGGGCGAAATCCAGCAGTTCCCCGACCAGTTCCCGGGCGGTGGGCGGATCGTAGTCCCCCTCGACCACCGGCTTTTCGTCCAGCAGCAGGAAAAGGGAAACGCCCATCCAGTCCACGTAGTCGTCACCGGGGTACCAGTCAGGAAGTTGCTCGTGGTAGCCCTCCATGAGTTCGTCCCACGGGAAAACCGCGGCCTGCCAGACGAATTCGACGTTGTCGGCGCCCTGCTCCCGTAGCGCGTCCACAATCCGGCGCCAGGCGGCGATGTAGTTCTCGGTGTTCGCGTAGCCCTGGTTCCAGGAACCGTCGAATTCGTATCCGATACGGAGATACACCGGCTTGCCGATCATCGAGAAGAACCGCGCCAGTTGACGTATGTTGGCGTCGTATTCACCGGCGGCGATGCGCTGCAATCCGCCGGGATAATCGTTTTCCGTCAGGTTCAGGCCGATCGCCAAAACACCGTCGAACTCGGTGGCCGATTTCCAGGCGTTGGCCGGTCCGCCGCCCCATTTCATTTCCTGCTCCAGCGGCCGGCCCTCACGATCGATGCCCAGGCCACCGTAGCCGCCCTCCGCGGAAAGCAAGGCATAGAAATTCAGGTAGGCGGTGTTGCCATCCGCCTTCGGACAGCAGCCACTGGCCACGTAGTCACGGACCGAGCCGAGATCCTGCCCGATGATGAACAGGCGCTCGCGATCAATTTCACCGCTGCCGGCCGAGCAGGCGGGCGCGACCAGGGCGGCCAGCAGGACGAACCGGAATAATGCCCCTCGGCCGCGCATGTCAGGAGAAGATGTAGTCGTTGATCAGGTTCTCCACCCATTCCTGTTTACCGCTTTTCTGCGCCGGTTCCGGGCTGGCGGCCGCGATGTCGCGAAGGTCGCCGAGGGCCAGTTTTCCCGCCTCGAATCGCTGACCATCGCCCTGGCCGAAACTGGCGTAGCGCGAGGCCCTGAACTCTTCGAGCCTGCCGTCGGATACGATCCGGTCGGCGATCAGCAAGGCGCGGGCATAGGCGTCCATGCCGCCAATGTGGGCGATGAACAGATCCTCGAGGTCCGTGGACTCGCGCCTCACCTTGGCGTCGAAATTGAATCCGCCGCTGCCCAGCCCGCCGGCGGAAAGAACGACGATCATGTTGTGGACGCAGTCGTACAGGTTGGTCGGAAACTGGTCGGTGTCCCAGCCGTTCTGAGGATTGCCCCGGTTCGCGTCGATGGAGCCCAGCATCCCTGCGTCGACCGCCATCTGCAGGTCATGCTCCGAACTGTGGCCGGCCAGCGTCGCGTGGTTGGCCTCGATATTGAGCTTGAAATCCCCGTCGAGGCCGTGCTGCCTGAGAAAGCCGATCACGGTCTGCGAATCGACGTCGTACTGGTGGTACATCGGCTCCATGGGCTTGGGCTCGATCAGGAAGGTGCCTTCGAAGCCGATCGACCGCCCGTAGTCGCGGGCCATGGTCAGGAAACGGCCGAAGTGCTCCAGTTCCCGCCTAGTGTCGGTGTTGAACAGGCAGGCATAGCCTTCGCGCCCGCCCCAGAACACGTAGTTCTGCCCTCCCAGCGCCACCGTCGCGTCCAGCGCGGCCTTGACCTGCGCGCCGGCGTGGGCCACCACCGCGAAATCCGGGTTGGTCGCCCCCCCGTTCATGAACCGGGGGTGGGAGAACAGGTTGGCCGTGCCCCAGAGCAATTGCATTCCCGTGGATTCCTGCCGCTCTTTCGCCAGGTCCACCAGTTCCTGCAGGTTGGACTCGGACTCGGCCACGCTGCCGCCCTCGGGCGCCATGTCGCGGTCGTGAAAGCAGTAGAAGGGCACGTTCAGCTTGGAGAAGAATTCGAAAGCCGCGTCCAGTTTCCGGCGCGCATTATCCATTTTGTCCGCACCGCCGCCCCAGGGGTGCACGCGTGTGCCGGGGCCGAAGGGATCGGCGCCGTCCGCGCAGAAAGTATGCCAGTAGCACACGGCGAAGCGGAGGTGCTCTTCCATTGTCTTTCCGCCCACGACGCGGTTGGCTTCATAAGCCTTGAAGCTCAGTGGATTTTCCGAATCAGGACCTTCGTACTCGATGCGGCCGATGCCGGGAAAATATTCCTGATTACCGATGAATGGATTTCTGCTCATTTTCTGTTCCTGGGCTGGTTCACGTGTAAAGAGGGGTAATGGCGCGCACGGCTCGCTGGTAGTCGCCGTACGCATCGTCATAGAAATTGACCGCGGATTTATCAGGCCGGCAACTCATCGCCTCGTTCCGCGTGAGGTGCTCGTCCGCCAGTGCCCGCAGGTCGTCGCTCCCGCCGCCTTCCAGTACGCACAGGGCCTGCAGGGCGGCGCCGAACGAGGCGCCCTCGTCCTGGTCCAGGACCGTCACCGGGGCGTTGCAGACGTCCGCCACGACCTGCCTCCAGACCGTGCTGCCGACACCGCCGCCGGTCAACAGGATTTCCGAAGGGTCGATGCCCAGCTCGCAGAGCCGCTCGACGCCGTGGCGAAGGGCGAAAGTGGCGCCCTCCACGGCGGAGCGGAGCAGGTTTTCCGGACGCGTGTTCTTGCTGTCGAGGCCCACGATGCACGCCTTGGCGCGCGGCAGGTTCGGCGTTCGCTCGCCATTGAAGAAAGGCAGGGTGATCACGCCGTCGGCGCCGCGCGGGGCAGCTGCGATCCGCGCTTCGAATTCCTGGATGTTCGAGTCCAGCACGCCTCTCACCAACTCGGTCGTGACGGTGCAGTTCATCGTGCACATCAGGGGCAGCCAGCCGCCGCTCGAGGAACAGAATGCGGCGATTTCGCCTTTCGGGTCGATCACCGGCCGGTCCGAACAGGCGTAGACGGTCCCGGAGGTGCCGAGGCTCATCGTTACCTTACCCGGGCTGATGTTGCCCGTTCCAATCGCGCCCATCATGTTGTCGCCGCCGCCGGTCGAGACCGGGATGCCAATGGGCAGGCCCGTGCGTTCCGCGACTTCCGGAAGAACGGCGCCGATTACACCCATTTCCGTGCGCAATGGAGGAAGGCATTCCAGCAGGTCCCTGCCGGGATCGATCGCAGACAGCATTTTTTTTGACCAGGTCCGGTTCCTGATGTCCAGGAAACCCGTGCCCGACGCATCCCCTGCCTCCATGCAGCGCTCGCCGGTCAGTCGGAAGTTCACGTAGTCGTGCGGCAGAAGGATACAGTCCATCCGGTCGTACAGGCCCGTGCTGGTCTTGCTGAGCCAACGTATTTTCGAGGCCGTGTAACCCGGCAGGATCAGGTTGCCCACCTCGTCCAGGCACTGCTCCTCGCCGCCGAAGGCCTGCATGATTTCGTCGCATTCCGCGACGGTCGATGTGTCGCTCCACAGTTTGACCGGAGCCAGGACTTCTCCGGTGCTGTCGAGTGCGACGAAACCGTGCTGCTGCCCGGAAACGCCGACCGCAACGGCTGACTTCCGGATGCCGGAGCCCACCTTCGCCAGCGCTTTCTCCAGGGCATTCAACCACCAACTCGCTTGCTGTTCCGCCGTTCCGTCATCGTTCCGGTACAGCTCGAGCGCAGCGCTTTCGCAGGCCACGACGTCCCGGTTCGCGAAATCGTAGAAAAGGACCTTGAGCGACTGCGTGCCCAAATCGATGCCAAGAACGGTTTCCATTGTTTTCCCGTGCGGTTCGTCATTAATGTAAACGTTTACATTAGCACAGCTATCGTCTACACTCAAATCATGTCGGAGCAGCCAGGAAAACCGGCGCAGCCGGGAGGCAAATGAACCAAAACTCATCAAAAACCGATATAAAACAGGAGCCTGACGGTCAGGTCTCGATCAAGGACGTGGCGCGGATCGCCGGCGTTTCCATCGCCACTGTCTCCCGCTTCATCAACGAACCCGAGCGCGTCCGCGAACAGACCCGCAAGCGGGTCCGGGACGCCATCGAGCAGACCGGTTATTCGCCAAACACCCTGGCCCAGAGTTTCCGGAGGGGAAAAACGCACGTCATCATGGTTGTGCTCCCCTCGGTCGGCGACCCGTTCTTCACCGGCGTGATGAGCGGTATCCGTTCGGTCGCCTCGGACCACGGCTACTCCCTTCTGATCAATGAAACCCAATTCAACACCATGACCGAGGACGAGATCGGATCCATGGTGGTCTCCCGCCTCGCGGACGGCATCGTTCTGCTGGCAAGCCTCTCACCGTTCGGGACGCGCGTCCTTTCCGCCCGGAGCCATCGCGCCCTGCCGATCGTCATCGGCTGCGAAACCGTGTCACCCGAACTCTCGGAATTTCCGGGCGTCCATATCGACAACGTGGCGGCCGCGCAGGACGCGACCGCTTACCTGCAGTCGCGCGGACATCGGAAAATCGCCTTCATCTCGGGGCAGGAGCAATCCCTTCTGACGAATGACAGGGAGAGCGGTTTCCGGCAGGCCATGGAGGAGGCGGATTATCGCATCGAGGATGGCTGGCTGGTGCGGGGCGATATGACCCTCGCAGGGGCGATCCGGGCGACACGCGGCCTGCTGGCGCACCCGCAGCGTCCGACAGCCATTTTCTGCGCCAATGATGAAATGGCCGCGGGCTGTATCCACGCCGTCAAGGAGGCCGGCCTGCGTGTTCCCGAAGACATTTCCGTCATGGGATTCGACGACGTCCGCTACGCTGCCGTTCTCGACCCTCCGCTGACCACGATCTCCCAACCGGCAGAACAGATCGGCGAGCGCGTCATGCGCCGCCTGCTGCGTGAAATCAGGGAAGGCCGGAACCACGGGGCGGAGTCGGAGATCGTCTCGCATGAACTGGTCATCCGGAGCTCCGTCACGGAGCCGGGCAGCTGAGATATGCTCAGGGTTTCCGGACGGACGGCGCCCTGCCAGGCTTCGGCTGCCGGGGTTTCAAGGGTCAATCTTCCGGCTGGTAGGAAAAATACTCAAAATCTGCTGGCTGGCGTGTGCCTTCCAGATCCTGGCAGCACATTCCGACGAACGCGCCCGTGAAATGCGCGCCTTCGCCCTTCCCGACCTCGTCCGAAAGGAGGCTGGCGTCCAGCCGGTGAGGAAGAACGTGCCACTCGGCACCGTTTGCCGACCATGAGAACTCCAGGCGATCCAGATTTACGCGGGCACGCAAGAAAACCGGCCCGTCTTCCGGCAGGGCCACGCGCTCTTCGTAGCCGGGAAACGCCGCATCGAGCGAGATGTCGGCTTCGCAACTCATGACGGCAAGGTGCTTTCCGACCTCGTCGTCCCTCGAAACGTACAGGTAGTGAAACTTGCTGGAATTGTAGTAACACACCAGGCCGGCCATGTGCTGGAAATGCCGCGGCTCGAAATGGACGCAGGTCTCGGCCTGGAAACAGAAATGCTGCTGGCGCCTGGCGACGAGCGCCTGGTAGAACCAGCTGCCCAGAGACTCCCGGCCGTACAGGCGCAGGAAGCCGGGGCGCTCCCTCACGCTGAACAGGTCTTCCGGATAAGGCGTTCTCAACCACTGGTACCGAGAAGGCAGATCCGGGCTGTCGAATTCATCGCGCTCCTCACCATCCGGCGCCGCCGGGACAGGTTCCGCGCCGGCGACTTCGACTTCTACTTCGGGCGCCACGCCGCCGCTGGCCAGGCGAAACCAGCCGTCCGAGTCGCGGGTAATTTTCTGGATGCCTGACTCCCGGCCCAGCGGGCTGCGCCGCGTGCCCGGCAGCGGTCGGCTGCAGAGATGCACCATATAAAATTCGCCATCCGGGGATTGAACCAGATCGGCATGGCCGATGCGCTGCAGCGGATGATCGGGATGATCGCGCGAAGTGACTACCGGCCCCGACGGGTCCAGCTCGTAAGGACCGTCGATATTCCGCGATCGCGCCATGGCGACCAGGTGATCGTACCCGGTGCCTCCCTCGGCGGTGATCAGGTAGTACCAGTCCCCGTGGCGATAGAGGTGCGGCCCCTCCGTGCAGTCGTACCCGCTGCCGTCGAAAATGATCTTGCGTTCGCCGACCAGCCGATGCTCAGCCGGCGAGTATTCCTGCAGCGCGATACCCCGGAAGAACGTCCGGTCCGGCCGATGGTCCCAGATCATGTTCAGCCACCATTTGCGGCCGTCGGCGTCGTGGAACATCGACGGGTCGAATCCGCTCGAGTTGAGATATATCGGCTCCGACCATTCCCCTTCGATCGTGGGGGACGTCGTCAGGTAATTGTGGGTGTCCTTGAAATTGCCGTCAAAGCGGTTAACCACCGAGTAACACAGGTAATACAGGCCTTCGCACCAGGTCAGGCACGGCGCCCAGACGCCGCAGGAATCCGGCACCCCGACCATGTTGAGCAAGTCGGGGCGGTCCAGCGGCCGGCCGACGAACGTCCAGTCCCGAAGGTTCCGTGAGTGGTGCAGCTGGATCCCGGGGAACCATTCGAAAGTCGAGGTCGCAACGTAGTAATCATCGCCGACGCGACAGATCGACGGATCCGGATTGAATCCGGTCAGGAAAGGATTACCCGGCATAACGCTTCTGCAGGTAGTGAAAGACGGCTCTGAGCCCCAGGGCCTCACCGCCCTGCGGACGGCCTGGACGGTTGCCCTGGTTCCAGGCGAAAGTGTCAATGTGCACCCAGGGGATCTCCGGCTCTACGAAGTGCTCCAGGAACAATGCGGCGGTGATGCAGCCGCCGAAGGAGCTCTTGCCCATATTGTTCAGGTCGGCGATCGGGCTCTCGATCTGTTTGCGGTAGGGCTGGTAGAGCGGCATTGTCCACAAGGGGTCCTCGATTTCATCGCCGGCCTGCTGAATGCCATGGGCTACTTCGTTCCGGTTGCTGAACAGCGGTGGCAGATCCGCGCCCAGCGCGATGCGCGCCGCGCCGGTCAGCGTGGCGAAATCGATGACGAGGTCGGGCAGGGATTCGCAGGCGTAAGCCAGCGCGTCGGACAGGATCACCCGTCCCTCCGCATCCGTGTTGCCGATCTCGACGTTCAGGCCCTTGCGCGAGGGAATCACGTCTCCAGGGCGGTAGGCGTCTCCCGATACCGAATTCTCGACCGCGGGGATCAGCAGCTTCAGGCGCACCGGCAATTCGTTTTGCATGACCAGCCGGGCCAGCGCCAGCACGTGGGCCGCCCCGCCCATGTCCTTTTTCATCAACATCATGCCGGCGGCCGTTTTCAGATCGAGGCCGCCAGTGTCGAAACACACGCCCTTGCCGACCAGCGCCAGCACGGGAGCCTCCTCGGCTCCCCACGTCATTTCGATCAGCCGCGGCGGCCGGCTCGATGCCCGGCCCACGGCGTGGATGGCGGGAAAATCCTCCGTCAACAGGTCGTCCCCCTCGATGATCCGCAATCGGGCGTCAAAACGGTCCGCTTCGTGCGTCACGGCATCGGCCAGCTCGGCCGGCCCCATGTGCTCGGTCGGCGTGTTCACCAGGTCGCGTACGAGGCCCTGCGCCGAACACATGGATCGCGCCTCGTCCTCGATGTCCTCTTCCAGCAGAAGTTGCGGAGTCGCCGGGCCGTCAGACTTGTATCGGTCGAAGCGGTACAGCCCGAGCCCCCATCCGAGGGCGGCCTGAGCGCGCTCATGCTGCGGCCAGTCGCACTCCAGTCGATAGACGCCTTCGGGAAGGCTGGCCGCTGCCGCGGACAGGCAGTACAGGGAGCCTGCGTTCTCTACCCCGGCCAACCATGCGTCGATGGCGCCATCGGCGCCAGGAAGGGCACAGATCTGCCCGGCGGACGCGGTGAAAGCGGAATTCTCGACCCACTGGCGCTGTGCCGGAGTCGCCGATGTCTTCCATGATTCAAGATCGTCTTTGCCCAATGGGCGAATCGGGATGGCGGCTTGTCCTTTATCCGAATCCCTGTACGAGACATAACACACTGTGGGGTTCCCCGTTCATTTGCGGAAAGTGGGGAGGATAAATCAGATTTAATCAGCGTGCATAGTGGATCAGTCCACCCGGACCCGGTAATCCTCGCCGTTGCGGTGAATCTGGAGAAAAAGCCGGCCGCTGATCGAGGAAACCACGTCCTGGAATTCGCCCAGGTCCTGCGTTCTCATCTGGTTGCAGCCCTTTACGATATCCCCTGGCCGCAAACCGAGTCGCGCCAGGCGGCTCTGCGGTTCCAATGCCGACAGCAACACGCCCCTGACCCGATCGGTCCGCTGCTTCAGGGGAAGTTCTTCGAAACGGGCTCCTTCCAGACGGGGGTCGATCATTCCGCCGTCGAGGGATTGGAGTTCCAGCACCTTCACTTCCAGGCGCTTCACCGACTGCTTGCGGATGATCTCAAGCTCGAGGGTCTTCCCGACAGGAAACTGGCCCTCGTAGTTGTGGAATTCCTGCGCATTGCTCACCGGGTAAGCTGCGATGGACCGGATCACGTCGCCGGCTCTCAGGCCCGCCTCGTCAGCCGCCGATTCCTTCGCCACTTCGGCTACCAGCACGCCCTGGCCGAACTCCAGGTCGAACGCCCCCGCCAGGTCGTCCGTCAGGTCCTGCACCGAGATGCCCAGCGTGCCCCGCCGGACTTCGCCAAATTCGGCCAGTTGGTCCATCACGTAGAGCGCCATGGCCGAAGGAATGGCGAACCCGATGCCGACGTTGCCGCCGCTCGGGGTGAAGATCGCGCTATTGATGCCGACCAGCTCACCCCGCAGGTTGATCAGGGCGCCTCCCGAATTACCGGGGTTGATGGAAGCATCGGTCTGGATGAAATTCTGGAATTCAAGGCCGCGGAAGCCAGTCCGGCCCAGGGCGCTGACAATTCCGGAGGTGACCGTTTGCCCCAGGCCGAACGGGTTGCCCACGGCGACCACGAAATCACCGACACGCAGGCGGTTGGAGTCGGCGAACGGCAGGGCCTGCAGGTTTTCCGCCGGAATCCTCACCATCGCGAGGTCCGTATCCGGATCGGTACCGATCACTTCGGCTTCGAAGCTGCGGCCGTCGGCCAGCGTGATGGCAATATCGTCGGCCCCGGCGATGACGTGGTTGTTGGTCAGGACGAATCCTTCCTTATCGTCCACGATGACGCCCGAACCGAGGCTCTGTGAGATGCGCTCGCGCGGCCTGTCCGGAATGTTGAAAAAGCGGCGGAAAAACGGGTCGTCCATCAGCGGGCTGCGCACGCGGACGCGAGTCTGTGTATACACATTGACCACCGATGGGGTGACTTTTTCCAGCACCGGCGCCAGCGACGGCAGAGACTCGCCTTCGACGACCGCCGGTAGCGCCGCCATGCCCGCCTCCGCAGCCAACAGCAGAAATAACAGGAAAAGCCGGTTCATAAGCCGTACGATGGATGTCTGCACAAGGTATTCTCCTTTTGGCGGATCACTTGCCATTTGGCGAAAAACGGGATATATAGCCATAAGAGTGAAATAACAACACCATATCTTGTGCCGTATTCAACCATGCTTTGGTGCACAGAGGAATGAACGGGGACCTTGAACAACAGGTTTTGAGAACCGACGTCGCAGGCATGCCGCTGGAATGGATCGGCTACCGGGACGCCGTGCGCCTGATTTCCCTGGGGCAGGTCAGCTACTCCCTTGGCCGCACCGTCTACCGGATTCACGGCGGCGTGAACGCCATCAGCGGTATCCAGAGCGTCATCGACGTGGACGCGATCATTGCCAGTTACGGCCATCATCCGCACACGCACCTGTTTTCTGAATCCTACACGCCGCCGCTCAGCAACAAGGCCCTGTTCAGAAGGGATCAGTCCCTTTGCCTTTACTGTGGTGAAACATTCCCGAACGCCCTGCTCTCGCGTGACCACATCAAGCCTCTCAGCCGGGACGGGCAGGATGTCTGGGGCAACGTGGTGACGGCCTGTAAGCGCTGCAACAATCACAAAGCCGGCCGGACGCCCGAAGAGGCTGGAATGCAGCTTCTCGCCATCCCCTTCACCCCGACCCATGCGGAGTATGTCTACCTGCAGGGACGCCGCATCCTGGCGGACCAGATGGATTTCCTGCTGGCCCATTTCCCGCGCAACAGCCTGCTGCGCAAACGCGTCGAACAGGGCGGTCACCTGCTGGCCTGAGCCGGCGCCTGCCGGCTTCATGCCCTCAGGCAGCGCTGGCGCAGCATCCCTCCGAACGACAGTTCGTCGAACAGGCGGTGTAAGCGGGCCGTATCGACTTCGTTGCGGTTCAGTTCCGGGGAAGCGAGCGCCGAATCAACGGCGGTTTCGATAACGGTCAGTCTCCGGGCCAGTACTGCGGCCTCCCGGTGTTCCTCCAGTTTCTTCTGAAGTGACTTGGCGCCACGGATACTCAGCCCTTCCACTTCCTGCAGCCTCTCATAGATCTGATCCAGGTCGCCAAAGTGGTTCAGCAGGGCCGAGGCCGATTTGGGCCCGACGCCGGGAATGCCGGGGATGTTGTCAACCGAATCACCGGTCAGCGCGAGGAAGTCCGCCATCTGCTCCGGAGCGACCCCGAATTTCTCGGTGAGCTGTTTTGCGTTCAGTTTCTGGTTGCGCGAAAAGTCCCACCAATGGTCCTTGTCGCCGACGAGCTGCGCCAGGTCCTTGTCGGAAGTCACTACGCAGATGGGGTGCCCGCGGGCGCGCCAGAACTCAGCCAGCGTTCCAATCAGGTCGTCGGCCTCGTACCGGTTGTCGGAATAGCATTGCAGGCCCATGGCCTCGGCAACCGACCTGGCCCAGGAGAACTGCCGTTTGAGTTCTTCGGGCGCCGGGTCCCGGTTGGCCTTGTATTCGGGATAGATTTCGTTGCGGTAGCTCTTCGACAGCGACTCGTCGAAAGCGACGGCCATGTGCTCCGCACCGGTCTGCTCCAGCAGGCTGCAGAGAAATCCAGCGAACCCGTAAACCGCATTGGTGGGCTCCCCCCGTTCATTGACGAATTCGTCCGGCATGGAAAACCAGGCCCGGAACAGGTACACGCTCGCGTCGACCAGGTAAACCGGGGGTAGCGCCATCAGATTACTCCTTCGATGATTGCTGTTTCGCCCTCAACGCCTGTTCGAATTCTGCCATATCCGGCGGAGCCACCTCGGCGCCGACATCCAGCGGCGTGCTCATCACGGTCACCTGCTTGCCGTCCTCGGCCCCGTGATTGGCGAAGTAATAGATGTCCGTGTCGGTCAGGGAAGCGGCTGCCGGCCGGTCGAATTCTTCCAGCGACATGGCCATCGGGCTGATGCTCTGCACCGCGGTGCCGTTGCCGTCCAGTTCCAGCCTTACAACGCGCTGCGGTTCGAATGCGCCCTGTACGACGAACAGCATCCCGTTACGGTACTGCATGCCGTCGATCCGGCCCAGGTTCATGGTTTCGGGACCTTCCATCAGCGTTGCCTGCTGGGCGACCGGGTCGATAACCATGATTCCCTTGTAGGTGTCGGATACGAAGACGCGGCTGTTGTCCGGCGTCACGGTGATGTCGCTCAGAGACATGATTTCCGGACTGGCGAAGAATGCTTCCAGCGCTTCGGCGCCGGGCGCTTTACGATAGATAATCGGTGCCTCCAGGTTAATGACGTAAACGTTGCCGTCGCGCGTGAGCGCAACGTTGCCCAGGCGGTGCATCAACCTGTCCTCCGGCAGCGGGTAGCGGCCCAGCACATCCATCGACACGAGGTCCAGTTCGAACAAGGCGCCCTTGTTGCGATCCTCCTTCGAAAAGCCGGCAAATTCCGGTATGGCTGAGCTGGCGATCCAGAGGCGGTTGTTCTCCGAATCCACCGCCATTCCACCGATCGACCACAATCCGTTCTTTTCGTCCGCTTTGACCAGCACGTCGGTACTGCCGTCTGCGCCGAGTGCGATCACGGAACCTTGTTCGATGGAACCCACCAACAGGCGGTTTCTGCCAGCGTCCCAGGCCATGGCCCGGAAATTGGCCGGATCGCCGTCCGAACGAAAAGCCACGGTCCCCATGCCCGCCGCCTGGCTCGCGTCGACCAGCAGTCCGTTAATGTATTCGTAAGCCTCCGTGTTCCGGATGGTCAGCGTGTCTTCAATCTTATTGAAGTCATAGGTCATGCCCTGCTGCTGCATCTTGAGCATGTAGTGGTATGCGGTGCTGGCACGGCCGAGCTGACCGCAGGCGCGAACGATGTTGACCAGGTACTGCTGCTCGTAGGGCCGCAGTTCGTGCAGCCTCGCATTCGCGACGTAAAAACGCACCCATTTCTGTGCTTCCAATGCGTCCCTTGACTGTTTTTCCAGTTCGGCCGCCTGTTGCAACTGTGACTTCTCCGGCGGCTCCTGCTCAGCGGGGGTTGCCGTTGGTGCCGGGGCGCCGGGTGACTGTGCCCATATCGGGCCTGGAAACAGAAGAATGATCATCGCCACGGCGATGACCCGGGAAATCTTTACTGGCATGTCGATTCCTTGAAAATACGGCTAGTCGGTATACTGGCATCCTTGGAACCGAAACGGCCGGATTAGTTCCGCCGGGCCGAAATCATGTCGCGGATGGCCTCTTGAGGATACAATCGCTCCAGTTTAACAGAGCCCGTGGACTTTCGATCCCATGAAACAGGACACCACCCTTTACGGGGGACGTTATCTCAGCCTGCTCGAAAGAGACGGCTGGGAGTTCACCAGCCGGAGCAATGCACGCTGCGTCGTCGCATTGGTACCGCTTACCCCCGAGGGGGAAATCGTCCTCGTCGAGCAGTACCGCAAGCCGGTGGAAAACCGCGTGATCGAGATACCAGCCGGACTCGTGGGCGACCATTCGGACCCGGACGAGCCTGTCCTCACCGCTGCGGCAAGGGAACTGGAAGAGGAAACCGGGTACTCCGCGTCCCGGATGGAGGTCATCATGGACTGCCCAAGCTCGGCAGGGATGTCGGACGAGGTCATCACATTCGTCATGGCCACGGGCCTGACCAGGGTCGGGCCAGGCGGCGGGGACGGCAGTGAAGACATCGAAGTGCACGTCGTACCTCTGTGCAAAGTAGACGGCTGGCTCGAGGACCAGGTTTCTGCCGGCAAGGCTCTGGACCCGAAGGTGTTCTCGGCGCTGTACTGGTTGAGGTTCTCGAATATTTCCCAAGGATGATCGAATGAAAAAGCCGTTGCTCCGCCTGGTATTCGCCCTGCTTATGACGGGAGTATCCACCATGATTCACGCCGAAGCCACGGCCAACGAGGCCGCAACACCCGTCGCCATCGCCATTCACGGCGGCGCGGGCACCATTGAAAAAGGCAGGTTTTCACCGGGCGAAGAGGAGTCCATCCGGGAAACTCTGGAATTGGCGGCCCGCGCTGGCTACCAGATCCTGACATCCGGCGGCTCCAGTCTCGACGCCGTCACCAAAACGATCACGATCCTCGAGGACTCGCCCCATTTCAACGCCGGTAAGGGCGCCGTTTTCAACTACGAGGGCGTCAACGAACTGGATGCATCCATTATGGAGGGTGCCCGCCTCGACGCGGGCGCGGTGGCGGCGGTGCGCAATATCCGCAACCCGATCCTGCTGGCGCGCGAGGTCATGACAGTCTCGCCGCACGTCATGCTGATGGGAGCCGGCGCGCAGGAATTCGCCAAAGAAAACGGGATCGCCTTCGCAGATGACGACTGGTTCTATACCGAGTACCGCTGGAATCAACTCCAGGAGAAAAAGGCCCGGGAAAAAGGCGCCGGCGCCCGTAGCCCGGAAAAGAACAACGCCTGGTACTCTACGGTCGGCGCCGTCGCGCTTGACGCGCGTGGCGACCTGGCGGCCGGAACGTCGACCGGCGGTATGACGAACAAGCGCTGGGGCCGGGTGGGCGATTCGCCGATCATCGGCGCGGGCACCTACGCCGACAACCGTTCCTGCGCTGTGAGCGCCACCGGCCATGGCGAATTTTTCATCCGGGCCACTGTGGCCCGTGATATCTGCGCTCGCGTCCAGTACACAGGGGTCAGCCTTCAGAAGGCCGCACAGCAGATCGTGAATGTGGAATTGCCTGAAATGGGTGGCGACGGCGGCGTCATCGCCATCGATCGGCGGGGCAATATCGCGCTGGTTTTCAATACCACGGGGATGTACCGGGCGAGCGTCGGTACGGACGGTCAGCTGGAAGTGGCTATTTTTGACGATGAGTGAAGGAGTGGCGTCTTTTCGCTAAAAACATTAAAACCATCGCGAACGCGCCACGGCATTGCGGCGGCACTTTTTTCGCCTGCGGCGAAAGCAGCTCCACCTCCATTGCCTGCGCTAATTCGCTCTTACAAAAGAAAGCTGCCACGCGAACTGTAAGAGCGAATTTATTCGCGATGGTTTTCGTGTTTGCGGTTTTTCAGTCGCTGCCACAACAGGAAGCTGGCGTTGGCCCGGTTCAGCGTGTAAATGTGCAGACCGGGCGCGCCGCCGTCGAGCAGGCGTTCGCACAGGTTTGTCACCACATCCAGCCCGAACGCCCGGATGGAAGCGCCATCGTCTCCAAACCCCTTCAGCCGGCGCCGGATCCACCGGGGAATTTCGGCCCCGCAAATGTCCGAGAAGCGGGCCAGTTGCCTGTAGTTGGTGATGGGCATGATACCCGGCGTAATTGGGATGTCGATTCCGCATCTCCGGCAATCATCGAGGAAACGGAAGTAGCTGTCGGCGTTATAGAAATACTGCGTGACCGCTCCGTCCGCCCCGGCCTCGACTTTTTGTTTGAACCAGTGCAATTCACTCTGTGGCGATGGCGACTCCGGGTGAAACTCGGGGTAACAGGCAACTTCGATGTGGAACGCGCCGCCGAACTCGCTACGGATGAAGCCGACCAGTTCGTTGGCGTATTGAAACGGCCCCGGGCCTGACACGCCCTCCGGCCGGTCGCCCCGCAGCACGACCAGGCGGCCGATGCCCATTTCGCGGTAGGACAGCAGGATTTCGCGGAGCATCTCCTCGCTTTGCGCCATGCAGGATATGTGCGGTGCGACGGGCACGTCGGTCCAGGCGGACAACGACGCCACCGCGTCGCGGGTCGATTCAAGAGTAGAACCGCCAGCGCCGAACGTGACCGACAGGTATTCCGGCTTCAGCGGCGCGAGCTTCTGCCAGGTCGATTCCAGGACCAGGTTCTGTTCCGCCGTCCTTGGCGGAAAGAACTCGAATGATATTCGCGGCGACGCCAAGGTTCAGTAGCGATAGTGTTCCGGCTTGTACGGCCCCGCTACCTCGACGCCGATGTACCGCGCCTGCTCGTCCGTCAGGCGTGTGAGCCTGGCGCCGATCCGCTCGAGATGCAGCTTGGCCACCTTTTCGTCCAGCTGCTTGGGCAGTACATAGACCTCGTGCTCGTAACGTTCGCTGTGATTCCACAACTCGATCTGTGCAAGCACCTGGTTGGTGAAGGAATTGGACATCACGAAACTGGGGTGGCCGGTGGCACAACCCAGGTTCACCAGGCGGCCCTCCGCCAGCAGGATGATGCGCTTGCCGTCGGGAAAGATTATCTGGTCCACCTGCGGCTTCACGTTTTCCCATTCGTACTGCTTGAGGCTGGCCACATCGATCTCGTTGTCGAAATGCCCGATATTGCAGACGATGGCCTGGTGTTTCATGGCCGCCATGTGATCGTGCGTGATGACATGGTAGTTGCCGGTCGCCGTGACGAAAATATCCGCCTTGTCGGCGGCCTCTTCCACGGTCACGACGCGGAAGCCTTCCATCGAGGCCTGCAGCGCGCAGATCGGATCGATCTCGGTCACCCAGACGGTGGCGCCCAGGCCCTTGAGTGACTGCGCACAGCCCTTGCCGACATCGCCGTATCCGGCGACCAGGGCAATTTTGCCGGCCACCATCACGTCTGTGGCGCGCTTGATGCCGTCGACCAGGGACTCGCGGCAGCCGTACAGGTTGTCGAATTTGGACTTGGTAACCGAATCATTGACGTTGATCGCCGGAAAAGGCAGTTCTCCGTCTCGTGCCATCTGGTAGAGACGTTTCACGCCCGTGGTGGTTTCCTCGGTAACGCCCTGGATTTGCGAGAGTGCCTTGCCGTACCAGCCGGGGCGGGTGTCCAGGCGCTTGCGGATGGAATTGAACAGTGCGACTTCCTCTTCGCTGGAGGGATTGTCCAGCACGGAAATATCCTGCTCCGCCTTCGAGCCGAGGTACAGCAGCAGGGTCGCGTCCCCTCCGTCGTCCAGGATCATGTTGGCGAAATCCTCGTCTTCATCGCCGGGGCCCCAGTTGAAAATCTGGTGGGTGAACTCCCAGTACTCATCCAGGGTTTCTCCCTTGAATGCGAAGACCGGTGTGCCGCCGGCCGCGACGGCCGCCGCTGCGTGGTCCTGGGTGGAATATATGTTGCAGGACGCCCACCGGACGTCTGCGCCCAGCGCGGTCAGGGTCTCGATCAGCATGGCCGTCTGGATCGTCATGTGCAGACTGCCCGCGATCCGGGTGCCTTTCAGAGGTTGCTGGTCGCGATACTCCTCGCGCAGGGCCATCAGGCCGGGCATCTCGCTCTCGGCGATGGCGATTTCCTTGCGGCCGAAATCAGCTTGCTCGATGTCGGCGACAAAATAGTCGTGCTTTTTCAGTTCTTCAATTACAGCGCTCACTGGCGTTACTCCTGTTTCGAATTCGGTTTCAGAGCCCGGCCGCGGAGCGGATGTGCTCTACGCGGTCCATGGCTTCCCACTTGACGTCAAGGTCTTCGCGGCCCATATGGCCGTAGGCGGCCAGGGGCTGGTAGATCGGCTGGATCAGGTCGAGCATGCGGATGATGCTGTAGGGCCTGAGGTCAAACTCCTGTCGAACGATCTGTTCTATCTGCTTCGCCGGGATGTGTTCCGTACCAAAGGTATCCACGGTTACCGAGGTGGGTTCCGCCACGCCGATCGCGTACGACACCTGGATCTCGATCCGGTCCGCCAGGCCGGCGGCCACGAGGTTCTTGGCCACGTAACGGGCGGCGTAGGCCGCGGAGCGGTCCACTTTTGAGGGATCCTTGCCGGAGAATGCGCCGCCGCCGTGGCGCGCGGTGCCGCCGTAGGTGTCCACTATGATCTTGCGGCCGGTCAGGCCCGCATCACCCACGGGCCCACCCACTTCGAAACGGCCGGTCGGGTTGATGTGATACTTGGTGTCGCCGTTGAGCCAGTGAGCCGGCAGCACCGGCTTGATGATCTCTTCCATCACGAGTTCGCGCAGGTCGGCCTGGCTGGAGTCCGCATTGTGCTGCGTGGACAGAACCACCGCGTCGATTCCGACAGGCTTGCCGTCCTCGTAACGGAACGTGACCTGGCTCTTGGCGTCCGGGCGCAGGTGACGTTCGCCATCACCGCTAGTCCGGCGGACCACGCTCTGGCGTTTGACCAGTTCATGTGCGTAATAGATTGGCGCGGGCATCAGAACATCGGTTTCGTTGGTCGCGTAGCCGAACATCAGGCCCTGGTCGCCCGCTCCCTGGTCTTCGGGCCGCTCCCGGGAAACGCCGCGGTCGATATCTGGCGACTGCTTGCCGATGATATTCATCACGGCGCAGGTGTGGCCGTCGAATCCGACTTCCGAGGAATCGTATCCGATGTCCACGATCACCTTGCGGATCAACTCTTCGAGGTCGACCCAGGCGCTGGTGGTGATTTCCCCGCCGACAATTGCGACGCCGGTCTTGATGAAGGTTTCACAGGCCACGTGAGCCTCGGGATCCTCTTTGAGGATGGCGTCCAGCACCGCATCGGAAATCTGGTCTGCAACCTTGTCCGGATGGCCTTCGGAAACCGATTCGGAAGTAAAAAGATAAGTGCTCATTTCATTGTTCCTCGTTCGCCGGGCTGCGCCCGGCCCCAACATTACATCTTTCAATCAAGATAGAGAGATATATTCTATCCGAGAAGCTCCTGCAAAGCAAAGCGCCTGGCCTGAACTAACGAGGACTTCATGCACTGGTGCAAAACAGTGGTAACCATATAGAATGGCGTGCTGTTGTGTCTGGATTGACCCGAGAATAATCAATGCCAAAAACAATCGCTCTCTCGCTGCTTCAGAATTTCCTGGGCAACGCCGCAGACTGGTACAAACTGACCATCATCCTGTTCCTGGTGATCAATCCCATCGTCCTGGTCACCATGGGCTCGTTCGTCGCAGGCTGGCTGTTGGTGGCGGAGTTCATTTTCTGCCTGGCCATGGCCTTGAAGTGCTACCCGCTGCAACCCGGCGGCCTGCTGGCGCTGGAAGCGGTTGTTCTGGGCATGACTTCCCCTGCGACAGTCATCCACGAAACCGAAACCAATTTCTCGGTCATCCTGCTGCTGATCTTCATGGTCGCCGGTATTTTCTTCCTCAAGGACCTGCTGCTGTACATCTTCACCAAACTCCTGATCCGGGTGCGATCGAAGATGATGCTGTCACTGCTCTTCAGCTTCACCGCCGCCGTGCTGTCCGCCTTCCTCGACGCGCTGACCGTGACTGCGGTGATCATCACCGTGGCGGCCGGACTGTACGGCGTCTACCACAAGGTGACGTCGGGCAAGGGTTTCGACGAGGACCACGATCACGCCGACGATACGGGCATCGGGGCGGAGACCCGGAGCGACCTCGAACGGTACCGCGCTTTCCTGCGCAACCTGATGATGCACGGCGCCGTGGGCACCGCCCTGGGCGGGGTCTGCACCCTGGTGGGCGAACCCCAGAACCTGCTGATCGGCGAGATCGCGGGCTGGGAATTCATGGAATTCTTCTATCGCATGGCGCCGGTCAGCATGCCCGTGTTTGTGGTCGGCCTCCTGACCTGCCTGCTGGTTGAGAAATTCAAGATCATGGGTTATGGCGCTGAAATGCCGGACGCCGCGCGCCGGATCCTGGAGGAATACGACCGCATCGAAGACGAAAAGAGAACCCCACGCCAGTCAGCCGCCCTGATCATGCAGGGCGTCGTGGTTCTCTTCCTGGTGGTCGCCCTGGCATTCCACTGGGCTGAAGTGGGCCTGATCGGACTGACTGTCATCGTGCTGGCGACCGCCTTCACCGGCATCATCGAGGAGCACCAGCTCGGACACGCCTTCTCCGAGGCCCTGCCGTTCACCGCGCTTCTGGTGGTCTTCTTCGCCATCGTGGGCGTGATCCACGATCAGCACCTGTTCCAGCCGGTCATCGAGTATGTCTTCTCGCTCGACCAGGAATCGCAGGTCCCGGTGTTCTTCATGGCCAACGGCGTTCTGTCCGCAATCTCGGACAACGTCTTCGTCGCCACGGTGTACATCAACCAGATCAACGAGGCGCTGATGGCCGGCGAGATCACGCGCGAGCATTTCGATCTGCTGACGGTTGCAATCAATACCGGCACCAACATCCCGTCGGTCGCGACGCCGAACGGCCAGGCGGCCTTCCTGTTCCTGCTGACATCGGCGCTGGCGCCTCTGATCCGGCTCAGCTACGGGCGGATGGTGATCCTGGCCCTGCCCTATACCATCACCATGACGATAGCCGGCCTGCTCGCCACCGTGTTCTTCCTGTAGGAGCGGATTAGCGCAGGATTAGCGGAAGATCAGCCAGGTGAGGTAGATCACCAGGAAGATGATGACCGGCAGGACGACGACCATGGTTTTACGCGCTGAGCCAACCATCTTTGCGCTGGTTTCCTGGATTCTTTCCGCCCGGTCGTTGAGCCGCTCGGCGCGCTCGAACTGGGTCTTCGCCATCTCGAACTGCTCGCGCTGAAGTTTCAGCGCCTCGCGCTGCCCCTCGAGCAGGCTTTCCTGGTTGCGGCTGATCTGCTTGAGTACATCCAGCGTTTCGTTGTCCGTGCTCATTTGCTTCTCCAGGTCATTACCAGATACCTTCATTCTCCATCGAGGCCCAGGGTTCTGCCGGCGGCAACGCCCCGCCTCGCTGCAGGAGCTCGATGGAGATTCCGTCCGGGGACCTGACGAAGGCCATGTGGCCGTCGCGCGGCGGGCGATTGATGGTCACCCCGCCATCCATCAGGCGCTGGCAGCTTTCGTAAATGTTGTCCACGGCATACGCCAGGTGCCCGAAATTGCGGCCGCCGCCGTATTCTTCCGGGTCCCAGTTGAACGTCAATTCCACCTGGGCGTCTTCGTCGCCCGGTGCGGCCAGGAACACGAGTGTGAACCTACCCTGGGGAATATCCTTGCGCCGCAGTTCCACCAGCCCCAGCTTGTTGCAGTAGAAGTCCAGCGACTCGTCCAGATCGGTCACCCGGACCATGGTATGCAAGTATTTCATTAGCCGGCTCGAAGGGGTTAGGATGGCTTAAACATTAACATGAAATCTGATATGAAAAGCACAAAGGAAAGTCCCCGCATCGCTCTGATCCGCGAAACCGCCGTCCTTCAGCTCAAGCTTTTCGTCGACGGCGCGCGTGATGCCTTGCTGATCCCGATTTCCCTGGTGGCCGCGCTGGTCGGACTGCTGCGGGGGGGCGAGGAGTGCGACCGCGAATACCGGCGCGTGATCAAGCTCGGGCGTCGAAGCGAACGGTGGATCAACCTGTTCGGACACCAGCGCCCGCTGGACCTCCACCATCCGACAGGTTCAATGGACAACATCCTGAGCCAGGTCGAGGCCGTCGTGATGGATCAATACCGGAAGGGGCGCAGCGCGTCGGAAACCCGCGATGCGGTCAGGAAAGTCCTGAAGAAGGAAGAGCCGGGACCGCCGGAAGAATCCGGTTGAGGAGCAGCGGGCGACACGCCGACCCTGGTTGGTCAAGTGTGGCGTCATCGCCGCAGGCAAAAAAAGTGCCGCTCGATTGCCGTGGCGCGTTCAATAATTCCCGGATATGTAGCTCGAGAGTTGCTCCACTTCTGCCTCTTTTTCCAGCAGCATGTGCTTGACCAGGTCTCCCAGCGAAACGATGCCGACCATTCTCTCGTCGTCGGTAACGATCAGATGCCGGCAGCGGCGCTCGGTCATGACCTCCATGGCTTTACGGGTCGGCTCGGTGGATTCTACCGTGAACAGCGGCGAGGACATCACTTCTGAAACCGCAGTGTCGCGGGAAGACTTGCCCTCGAGCGCGATTTTCCTCAGGTAGTCGCGCTCGGTGAAGATTCCGCTCGGCTGGTCGCCGTCCTGGATGACAATGGCGCCGATGTTGGCTTCGGACATGGTGGAAATGGCTTCCAGAACCGATGCACCGCTGCTTATGGTCTTGACCTCTCCGCCCTTGCGGTCCAGGACTTCCCTAATCGTCGACATGATATCTTCCCCGCAGTTCGTTCAGCACATTATACCGCCTGGATTTCAATCGTCATCCCGGCGCGAAACAACCGTGTATTCAGCATCGATGACATCGCCGTCCCGGGATCCGGAGTCCTGCCCGCGCCGGTTGTCGGTCCCGTCTTCGCGCTGGTGATCGCCGGCCTGCCCCGCCAGCGTTCGTCGCAGCCACCACATCCGGATCCGGAAGAACAGCCAGGCCAGCGCACCCAGACCGACCACGAGCGCCAGCACGAACAGGCCGAAGAAAAAGGCGCCGGCCAGCACCAACACGCCGACGACGGCCGCAATCAGCCGTGACAGGGGATTCATCGGGGGCGGGCCGAGGTAGTGTTGCATCGGATCAGAACAGCAGGTTGACCATGGCCAGCATGACCACGATGAAGATGATGCTCATCGGCGTGCCGACGCGGATGAAGTCGGCGACGCGGTAACCGCCCGGCCCCATGATCAGGGCATTGACCTGGTGGGTGGGCAGAATGAAGGCATTGGACGTGGACAGCGCGACGATCAGGGCGTACATGGTCGGGTTGGCGCCGGTCGCCACGGCGATACTCACCGAGATGGGCACCAGGATGGTCGTGGCGCCCACGTTGGACATGACCAGGCTGAACACCGTGGCCAGCACGGCGAGAGCGACCTGTATGGCGATCTCCGGAACGTCTCCCAGGATGACCATGATCTCCTGCGCGATCCACGCGGCGGTGCCGGTCCGTTCCATCGCCTGCCCCAGCGGGATCAGGCTGGCCAGGAGAAAAACCGTCTTCCAGCTAACCGAACGATAAGCCTCATCCATGCTGAGCACGCCCGTGAGGATCATGCCCATCGCTCCGACCAACAGCGAAATGGACAGGCGGTAGTCGGTGAAAACGATCATGCTGATCGATATCGCGAAAAAGACGAGCGCGTAGCTGACCTTGTGCGGACGCTGTTCCTCCTTGGGAATATCGGAGGCCACGATGAAGTCTCGTTCCTGGCTGACGGCCGAAAGGTCCCGCCAGGTGCTGTGCGACACCAGGCAGTCGCCCGTTTCCAGTTCCGTATCGCGAACGCCTTCGGTCAGGACATCTCCACGCCGGTTGATGGCCAGCACGCTGATCCCGTAGCGACTGCGCAGCCTCGCCTTGCCCACCGTCTCGCCCACCAGGCGCGAGCCCGGCGGTATGACGACTTCGGATATGCCCGCCCGGCTCGCGTTGAACAGGCCGCCGAATGTCCGCAGGCGCGGCTGCACGCGGCACTGGTTTTCGAGCGCGAACCGCCCCACGACGTTGCGAGTGCCCATCACGCCCAGGATGGTTCCGACCCAGATCATTTCGTCCGAAGGCGGCGCCAGGCGGGGTTCTTCGGTGTTGCGTATGGCCAGGAAAATGGGGGCGTCATCCATCTCCTCGGCGTCGGCGATGGTCATTCCCACCAGCGGGCTGTCCACGGTCACCAGCAACTCGTAAACGTCACCCTTGATGCCGTACACGTCGGCGAAATAGGTCTTGGTCTTGGATGGCACCCGGCTCGTTTTCTCGGCAGCCTTGGGGAGGAGAAACCTGCCGGCGACCAGGAAATAAATGATGCCCGCCGCGAGCAGGGCGATCCCGACCGGCGTGACGTCGAAGAGATGGAAAGTTTCCAGCGTCGGGACGCCTGGCGGCAGCGCGTCGTTGGCGTTCTCGATCAGGTCGTTCAGCAGGATCAGCGGTGAAGAACCGACCATGGTCAGCGTACCGCCAAGGATGGCGCAGGTCCCCATCGGCATCAGCAGGCGCGAAAGCGGAATCTTGGTGCGGGTGGAGATCCGGGACATCACCGGCATGAAAAGCGCGGTCGCGCCGACATTCTGCATAATGCCGGAGATCACGCCGACCGTGCCCGAAATCAGCGGAACGATCCTTGTGACGGTCTTACCGCCCACTTTGAGGATGAAGGCCGACACAACCGTCATCACCCCCGTCCGGTCCAGACCGGCCCCGAGGATCATCACGGCGATGATCGAGAGGACGGCATTGGAAGCGAAGCCGTCGAACAGGTCCGTCGGAGGCACCAGGCCCGTCAGGCCGATCGCAACCATCACGAGTATGGCCGCGACGTCCACGCGCACCAACTCGGAAACGAACAGGCCGATGGTGGCAGTCAGAATGACCAGCACCAGCATCATTTCAGCCGTCAGTGTCAGCCCTGCTTCCAAGGTCTTCCTTCTCTCCTTCTCAGGCGGTCCGCCGGTACACCAGGTCGAATACGCCATGCCCGAGGCGCTCACCCCGCTTTTCGTACTTGGTCCGTGGCCGCCATTCCGGCTTTTCAGCGGCACCGCCGCCAGGCGCCAGGTTCTCGAATACGGTGCTGTCGCGCATCACTTCGAGCATGTGTCGCGCGTAGGGCTCCCAATCGGTCGCAAGGTGCAGGATGCCCCGGGGAGACATCTTTGCCGCCAGCAAGTCGATAAACGGCGCCTGAATCATACGCCTCTTGTGATGGCGTTTCTTGGGCCAGGGGTCGGGAAAATAGATCCTGACACCCATCAATGTTGCATCGCGGATGCGCCGGGACAGAAAATCTACCACGTCCTCGCAAGCGATCCGGACGTTGCCAAGGCCATGTTCTTCCAGTCTGAGCAACAGGTGTCCCACACCCGGCTTGTGGACTTCCACCCCGATGTAATTCTCCTCCGGATGCGCCTGCGCCATCTGCCAGGTGGCGTCGCCATTGCCGAAACCGATTTCCATAATGACCGGCCGTTCGTTGCCGAACAGACTGGCCAGGTCAATTGGAGCCTCACCCGCCTCGATTCCCCAAAGCGGCCACAGCTCGTCCAACGCCCGCTTCTGCCCTTCGGTCAGCCTTCCCCCCCGAAGCACGAAGCTTCGGACCTGGCGCTTGCGGCTCGGGTCCAAATCGCTGTTGTTCTCCTCGGAAGCTGCGGGGGCCATGATTCCCGCATTGTAGCAAGCAGCACTTGAAAAATGTTCAGAGAACGCCCAATCTGGACAGCATGAGCGAAGTAATCGAAAAGGGGAAGGAAAAGGAAGGCGGCAGCTACCTGGAACAGCAGATGCTGATCGCGATGCCCGGGATGGTGGACGGCAATTTCGCCGGCAGCGTGACCCTGCTCTGCCAGCATAACGAGGCCGGTGCGATCGGTATCACGATCAACCGCCTGTCCAGTTTCACGCTGGGGGAGATTTTTTCGCAGCTCCACATCGACTGCGGGAATGACGCGATCCGGCAACTCCCGGTACTTGAAGGCGGCCCGGTAGCCCCGGACCGCGGCTTCGTGCTGCACAGCCCGATCGAAGGCTACGAATCCAGCATGGGCGTCGGCAATGAGATCATGGTCACCACTTCCCGCGACGTGCTGGCCGACATCGCCACCGGGTCAGGACCGGACAAGTACGTCGTGGCGCTGGGCTACGCAGGCTGGGGCGGCGGGCAACTGGAGGTAGAAATGCTCGCCAACGCCTGGCTCTCCGTTTCGGCCGACACTGACATCGTTTTCGACATGCCGCTTCCCAGTCGCTTCGACGAAGCGCTGGGACGACTGGGCATCAAGGTCGACCGGCTGCATTCGGAAGCCGGCCATGCCTGAAGCCGCGGCGCCTCGCGGATACATCCTGGGATTCGATTTCGGCTTGCGCCGCATCGGCGTCGCCGTCGGTCAGGCCACGACCTGCACCGCCAGCAGCCTGGAAACCGTCAGCCACGGGAAACAGCCCGACTGGCAGGCCATCGACAGGCTCGTGAAGGAATGGAAGCCGTCCCTATTGCTGGTCGGACTGCCGCTGGGCAGCGACGGCGAAGAAACGGAGATGTCCGCCGCGGCGCGGCGCTTCGGTGAAGCCCTGGGAAAACGCTATGTCCTGGACGTGATCCACGCCGACGAGAGACTCAGCTCCCGGGCCGCCGAAGAGCGATTCGCCGAGCAGAGAGCCAGCGGAAACCTGAAACGAAAAGACTCAGGTCAACTTGATGCGATGGCAGCCCAAATCATCCTGGAAAACTGGTTACAATCGCGGCATGGCTGAACCACTCAATCATTTCACCGAAATCAGCGACTGCCGCCGGCAGGAACTGGAAGACCTGCTGAATCTCGCGCTCAGTATCTCCCAGGACATCCGGTCGTTCGAAAACACGCGTACCGGCCGCATGCTGGTCAACTTGTTCTACGAGGCGAGCACGCGTACCCGGGTCTCCTTCGAAGCGGCCGCCAAACGGCTGGGCATGCACGTGATCAACGTCACCGCAGTTGGCAGTTCGGTCGAAAAAGGCGAGTCCCTGCTGGACACGTTCTTCACGATCCAGGCGATGGGGCCGGACTGCATCGTCGTGAGGCATCCCGAAGAGGGGAATGCGAGAAAGCTGGCTTCAGTCGCTGAACCGGGCATTCACGTGATCAACGCGGGAGACGGTGCGGCCGCGCACCCGACACAGGCACTGCTCGACGCCCTGACGCTGAAACAGAGTTTCGACACCTTTGAAGAAATTCGGCTGGTCATGGCCGGAGATATCCGGCACTCGCGGGTGGCGCGTTCGGCCATCAGGCTGCTGACCAAGCTGGGCATAGGCGAAATCCGCCTGGCCGGGCCTGAGGAATTCATGCCCGGAGAGCAGACGACGGCCGGAACGACGATATACGAGAGCCTGGACGAAGCGGTTCGCGGCGCCAATGCAATCATGATGCTGCGCATCCAGAAAGAACGGATCACCGGCCTGAACTTACCGGACGCCGACGTCTATCACCGCGAATGGGGATTGAACGCAGAGCGGCTCGGCCAGGCCATGGAAGGCTGTTTTGTCCTCCACCCGGGCCCGATGAACCGCGGCGTCGAGATTTCGTCGGATGTCGCCGACTCCAGGCATTCCCTGATCCGGAGTCAGGTGAGAAACGGCCTGTATGCCCGCATGGCGCTGCTGTTGAACCTGACCCGCGCCCTGTCCTGATTATTCCGTGGCCAGGATTCGCGGCTTTCCGCCGATCTGCCGCCCTGACGCCCGGCTGCTGATCCTGGGCAGCATGCCCAGCCGTGAATCCCTGGCGCAAAGACGCTATTACGCCCATCCCCGCAACGCGTTCTGGCCCATCATCTCGGAATTGTTGGATTTGCCGGACGGTAGCTACGAAACCCGGTCGTCGCTGCTCGCGGAGAGAGGCGTTGCAGTCTGGGACGTTTTGAAAACCTGTTTTCGAGCCGGAAGCCTGGATTCCGCCATCGATGAGCGAACGATTGTGGTGAATGATTTCCCGGACTTTTTCCGCCTCCACCCGCAGATTCGCCGGATCTTCTTCAACGGCGCCAGGGCCGAATCGCTGTATTTGAAACATGTGCGGCCCGGGCTGGACGGAACTCCGGACCCGATCGTGCTGAAACGCCTTCCATCCACGAGCCCGGCAAACGCCGGCATGAGCCTGGCGAAAAAAACCGGCGCCTGGCGCGCAATCCTGGCAGGGTTAGAATAGCGCGATGAAGAGTGTGTGCGTCTATTGCGGCTCCAATCCCGGCCGGCTTCCGGAATACCGGAACTCGGCGCGCCTGCTGGGGCATGAACTGGCTGTCCGCGGGCTCACACTGGTCTATGGCGGCGCCAGCGTCGGCGTCATGGGAGCCGTTGCCGATGGCGTGCTCGAAAAAGGCGGTCGGGCTACCGGGGTGATTCCATCCAGCCTCGCCACCAAGGAGGTGTCGCACGACGGGCTCGACGAACTCTTCGTCGTGGGGTCGATGCACGAGCGCAAAGCGAAGATGGCCGAACTTTCCGACGGCTTCATCGCCCTGCCGGGTGGCTGGGGCACCATCGAGGAAATATTCGAAATGCTCACCTGGGCGCAACTCGGCTTCCACGAAAAACCCTGCGGCCTGCTGAACGTCGCTTCGTACTACGACCACCTGTTCACTTTCCTTGAAAACGCGATCGGAGAACGGTTCGTAAAAGAAGAATACCGGCCGATGATCATCATGGAGGAACAGGCCGACCGCCTGCTTGACCGCTTCAACACATACCGCGCGCCCAGGGTCAGGAAATGGATCGGACCGGAGGAAACATGATCCGTATACGCCTGATAGACCACATCGTCATCCGGACTGAAAACCCTGAGCGCATGGTCCGTTTCTATTCCGACACCATCGGCTGTCAGGTCGAACGCTCGACGCCTTCTGAAACCGGGCTTATCCAGTTACGGGCCGGCAAATCCCTGATCGACATCGTCGCGGTCGACAGCGAACTGGGCCGTGCGGGGGGTGGGGCGCCCGGTCCCGATGGAAACAACCTCGACCATTTCTGCCTGCAGATCGAGGCGATCAGCGAGCGGGAACTCCGGAACTGGCTGGAATCGAACGGCGTCGACTGCGGTGAATTCGAAACCCGCTACGGTGCCGAAGGCTTCGGCCGCTCGGTGTACATCCGCGACCCCGACGGCAACACCGTCGAACTCCGCTGTGAAATGGATCACTCCCGCGGCTCCCCGTAGGAGCGATGACCGATGAGTGTGGGTGTGAGGTGTGGTCAGTCGACGCCGAAGCCGGTCTCGAAACGCCAGGTGCGGGTGATATGCAGGATATCCACTTCGTCTGTGATGTTATCGGGAAGGGGTGAGTAGGGAGCGGCCATCTGCACGATCCGGATGGCCGCCTGGTCGATTTCGGGGGTGCCGGAGCTTCGTCTTACCTCGATGCTTTCGACCGTCCCGTTCTTTTCGATACCGACCGAAAGAACCAGGTCGCCGTGCAATTTCTTCTGGCGCAGTTCGGAAGGGTAATTCAGGTTGCCGACGCGTTCGACCTTGGACACCCAGGCGCTCATGTAGCTTGCGAATTCGTACTCCTTGGTGGCGGCGGTAATGGCCTTGCGCCGTGGTAACCTGGATTTCCACTCCCGCCGCGTACTGAACTCCGGGCTGAGGCTGGCCATGTCCATGCTCTGCTGTAGCAGCTCCGAGGCGTTAGGCTGCTCGGCGGGAGGCTGCTCAACCGTGGTTGCCTGAAGCTCCGTTGCCGACTCGGCTTCGAGCGCCACGATTTCGCGGACGTCCGCCTCTGGCGAGGGCCGCTGCTCGATGGCCTGCTGAAGATCCTGTCCTTCATCCGGAAAAGGAAATTCACTGCGCTGAGGTTCCGAAGGACGGCTCCTTTCCTCAAATTCCCCACCGCCTTCCTGGGAAGCCTGCGCCAGGTAGTCCGCCTGTTCCGGCTCCTCTTCCGACCGCCACTGGACCAGCACCACATCGAGCGTGTCGGCGAGCCTCGGGACCGGGTTCAGCGACAATCCGAAATTGATGCCGAAAAAAATCAGGGCATGCAGCGCCACGGCAAACACAAGGAACACCATGAATCGGTCCTGGGTCCACGAAGTGTAAGGGTTGGAATTCAACATCGCCGCTTGCCTTCGAGAGCGTCGAACAGATCACCGGCGATGTTCAGATTGTATTCCGCGTCGAGTTCCCGAATACAGGTCGGACTGGTGACATTGATTTCCGTCAGCCAGTCACCGATGACGTCCAGGCCGGCGAACACGATGCCACGGCGTTTCAGTTCCGGTGCCACCTGTTCGCAGATCCAGTATTCGCGATCGCCGAGCGGCACGCCCTTGCCCGTTCCGCCCTTGGCCAGGTTCCCCCGGAAGTCGCCTTCACCGGGGATACGGGCCAGCGCATAGGGCACCGGCACACCATCGATCATGAGGATGCGCTTGTCGCCCTGGCTGATCTCGGGAATGTAGCACTGCACCATGACCAGTTCCCGGTCTTTCGAAGTGATCGTCTCCAGGATGACGTTCAGGTTGGGATCGTTGGGTTGAACGCGGAAGATGGATTCGCCGCCCATGCCGTCGAGCGGCTTCACCACGGACAGCCCCTGCTCGATGACAAATTCCCGGATCTCCTTCGAGCTGCGCGTGATCAGCGCGGGAACGCAGCATTGGGGGAAGTGCGTGATGAAACATTTCTCATTGGCGTCACGCAATGCCTGCGGACGGTTCATCACGGTCACGCCCACCTGTTCCGCCAGGTCCAGGATGTAGGTCGTATAGACGTAATCCATGTCGAACGGCGGGTCCTTGCGCATCAACAGGAAGTCCAGGGCGCCGAGACGCTGGTTTAGCGGTTCGCCGAGCGTAAACCAGTCGGCGGGGTCGTCCCGGACGGTCAACGGCCTCATGGCGCCAAGGGCCACGCCATCCCGGACAGTCAGGTCGGCCGGCTCCATGTACCAGAGTTCATGGCCGCGGCGCTGTGCTTCGAGCAACATGGCGAAAGTGGAGTCTTTGTAGGTCGTAATGCCTGAAATAGGGTCCATCACAACGCCCGTGCTGAATCCGCCTCCCATGCTGTCTGTCGCGTCGGTCATGTCACCTTCCCTGACTGCGAGCCTCTGTTGTCCGCATATTATCGGATTTGGAGGCCGGCTGTTCCAGTATCCTTTCAAAGTGGGAGGGAGCCTTGCCTGCCTGCTCCCGCCTTCGGCTCATATGTTAACTTTTTTTCATAAGCTGTTGTTACTGCTGGAAACTGCGGACGAAAGTGGTAGACTAGGACTTCCCAGCCTCTTAAAATCGGTGGGGAAGCGTTCGGGCCCAGCTTATGGAACGCGGACGATAGGATCGATTACCAGGGATGGAGTTATGACTGAAGAAGAAACGGCAGACAAGCTCAACGGCAGCGGCACAGGCTCACCTGCGCGAATTCTCGTGGTCGACGACAGTTCGACCATCAGGCGTTCGGCCGAATCAATGCTGACGGCCGAAGGCTACGATGTAGTCACCGCTGAAAACGGGTTTGAAGCCCTCTCGATGGTGGCCAGGCACAATCCGGACCTGATCTTCGTTGACATCATGATGCCGCGTCTCGACGGATACCAGACCTGCGCCATCATCAAGAACAACGCCCGTTACCGGGCGACTCCGGTCGTCATGCTTACCAGCAAGGACGGCCTGTTCGACCAGGCGCGCGGTCGGGTCGTCGGCTCCGACCTCTACTTGACGAAACCGTTTACCAAAGAGGAGTTGCTCGCCGCGGTGGCTCAGCATGCGGCCGCCTGATACACGCTGAAAACTGAAGTTCCAGTAACAGGGATAGTGAAGGAACGATGAATCTGAACGGCAAAAACGCTGCATTTGCAAAACTGATCGAGTACGAGAAACGCAGCGCGAAATTCTCTCCGGGTTCCGCCAGCGACGGCGGGGTTTCCCTGGAATGGAGCGGAGTGACGTTCGGCGTCGGCGGTACGCGCATGGCGTGCAACATCGACCAGATAGGTGAAATTCTCCCCTGCCCTCAATCCACACCGGTGCCTGGCGCCAAGTCCTGGATCATAGGCCTGGCGAACGTGCGCGGAGAGTTGCTGACGGTCGTTGACCTCTCCTGGTTCCTGACGGGAGTCAGGACACCGATGACCGCCCGCAGCCGGCTGTTGACCACCAGCCTGAACAAGGCGCCCATCGGCCTGCTGATCGACGAGGTATTCGGGCAGCGGCATTTCCTCGACAACGAAGCCGTGCCAGCGGAATTGGACCAGGGCTCGCCGCTGGAAGCTTACGTGAACAAACAGCATAATCTTGGATCGGAAACCTGGCAGGAACTGAACCTGGATAAGTTGTTCAATTCAACGGAGTTCCTCAATGGCGCGGCGGACCAGTAGAAAAGAGCGGAAAAGCCGCTCACGCCAGAAAGGATTCCTCGCACGGCGCGCGAGAGGGCAGGAGAAAATGACTTCAACGAGTTTCAAGCCCGCGACCCAGCAGAAATCCGGCCGGCTCTACGCCTTGGTCGGTTTCCTCGTGCTGTTGCTGGCCTTCGTGGCTGTCACGTTTTTCCTGATCACCAAGGAAAGCCGCAACGAGCAGGAATGGATCAGGCTGTCCACGGATCTCCAGGTGCATTCACAGCAACTGGCCAAATCGTCTTCCGAGGCGGTCGAAGGCAACAGCAATGCCTTCACCGAGCTCGCGAACTCCACCCGCATCATTTCCGATGCGATGGCAACGCTCAAGAACGGCAACGATCTGCGTTCGGTCCCGCCGCTTCCCGATGCGCTCTCCGACACGCTTTCCAACCTCGACCGCGCCTGGGTCCGTATGGAAACGAACGCCAACAGCATCCTGGAGCGCGAGGAATTGGTCCTGGCACTGTCGGGGGCCAGCAAGTCCTTCATCAAGGTCATCCCCGAAATACAGGAACTGACCGATGAGGCTGTCAGGGAATTGACCAAGGCCAACGCCCCGAGTAACCAGGTCTTCGTGGCTGGCAGGCAACTGGTTCTTTCCGACCGCATCCTGAGGCACCTGAAGGAAATGCTCCGGGGGGGCGCTGGCTCGGTTGCGGCGGCGGACAATTTCGTGAAAGAGGTCGACCACCTGGAACAAACCATGGATGCCCTGATCCAGGGCAGCCGAAGTGTCGGCATCACCCAGGTTCAGAACGCCAAGGCGAAGCGGGCGCTGACCGGCGCCCGCCTGCTCTTCGACAACGCCCGCTCCGAACTTGACATTGTGCTGTCTTCATCAGGTGACCTCCTGACGGTGCGCGGAGCGGCAGACGAAATCTTCCTCGACAGCCTGGAAATGTTCGATCTGTCGCGCCTGGTTGCGGAACAGGTGTTGCAACGTTCGGGCTCCCGAATGTGGCCATCGCTCTGGTCCGGCTCGCTCGCGTTGATCGTGACCCTCGTTTCCATCGCTTTCATGGTTCGCTCCTTCCTCAAGTCCGAGCGGCGCCGCGCAGTGGAGGCCGGCATGCTGAACCAGAAGAACCAGCACGCGATCATGCGGCTGCTGGACGAAATGAGTTCGCTGGCCGATGGTGACCTCACTGTGAAAGCCACTGTGACCGACGATATGACCGGTGCGATCGCCGACTCGGTCAATTTCGCAGTAGAACAGCTCCGCGAACTCGTCACTGGCATCAACATCACCGCACAGACTGTCTCCGAATCCGCCAACGAGACAATGGAAACGACCGGTAAGCTCGCCGTCGCTTCGGTCCAGCAGGCTGAACAGGTGCGTGAGGTAACGGATGCAATCGATGAAATGTCCAAATCATTCGGCGGTATGGCCGCACGTTCGCGCGAGTCGAGCGAAGTTGCGCACCGATCCGTGGCCATTGCCCATAGCGGCTCGCAAATGGTGCAGCAAACCATCCGCGGCATGGGCACCATCCGGGACGAGATTCAGGAAACCTCGAAGCGCATCAAGCGCCTGGGTGAATCGTCGCAGGAAATCGGCGACATCGTCGAATTGATCAACGGTATCGCAGAGCAAACCAATATCCTGGCGCTGAACGCGGCCATCCAGTCCGCATCGGCCGGCGGCGCCGGTCGCGGTTTCGCCGTGGTGGCGGACGAAGTCCAGCGGCTGGCCGAACGAGCCACGAACGCGACGCGGCGCATCGAACTACTGGTACAGAACATCCAGACCGACACGTCTGAAGCAGTCGTTTCGATGGAATCCACCACCTCGGAGGTGGTTTCCGGGGCAGAGAAGGCGGAAGACGCGGGTGAAGCGCTGCAGCGTATCGAGTCAGTGTCCAAGGATCTCTCGCGAATGATCGAGGACATCTCGCAGGAAGCGCAGGGGCAATCGGAAACAGCCCGGCTGATCGCCAAAAAAATGACCAGCATTCGCGACGTTTCCATCCAGACATCCGAAGGCAGCAACCAGTCGGTGCAGTCCATGGGACGCCTCGCCGATCTCGTGCACAAGCTCAGCGATTCTGTCGCGGACTTCAAGCTGCCGAAGAAAGGGAAGAGCGGCCATGATGATTGAGGGTTCAAACTCCAGCTCAGCACTTGGCTGGGTCCGTGATGACCTGGACGAATGCCTTGATTCGGTCCGCGAAAATCTCGAGGCTTACGCTGACGACATGAGCCAGCGCGAACCCCTGCTCTCTGTCCAGGAGGCGCTGGAACAGCTCAACCTGACTTTCCTGACCATGGAACAGAACGGCGCGGGTATCCTGACCGATGAAATGATCGCGGTCGGCGGCCATATGCTGCACAACGGCGCCGCCGACTGTGAAGACTCGCTGAACGCTTTGACCGACGCGGTTATCGTGCTCCCATCCTACCTCGACCGTCTGCAGGCAGGCCATGAAGACTTGCCGATCCTGCTGCTGCCGACACTGAACGAGCTGCGCGCGACCTACGACGAATCGCTGCTTTCGGAAGGCACGCTCTTCGCCCCCGAACTCGATGTCATCATTCCCGAGCTCAGCGGCAGCGAGGCTGACGCCATCGCATCCACGGACTTCGAGCCATTCGCGCGCCGGGTGCGGAACGAGTACCAGGGCGCCTTGCTAGGATGGTTGCAGGAGCAGTCCAGGAACGACCTGCTGCAGCCGATGCAGGACGTCTGTCAGAAACTCACCATCCGCCTCGGCCGTCTCGAACTCAGGCGTCTGTGGTGGATCGCCGAGATGGTCATGCAGGGGCTCCGCGAGGGATCGATTGACAACGATCTTCCGCTTCGTCGCCTGTTCGCCAGGCTCGACCTGACGCTGAAAGCCATGGCCGAACAGGGCGAGTATGGAGCGCCGAACGAGACGGTCACGGCCCTTTCGCGCGCTCTGCTCTTCTATGCGGCGCAGGCACGGCCGGGAAGCAAGGCCACTGACAAACTTCGTGAACGATTCATCCTGGAAGACCTGATTCCCGACCGAGAAGCGCTGCTCAGGGCCCGCGGCGCCGTCACGGGCCGCGACGCCCAACTTTTCCGGTCTATCGGCGATGCGGTGCGCGAAGAGCTCAGCCAGGTCAAGGACACGCTCGACATGGAACTGCGCACCGGCCGTGTGGACGAGGAGCAGCGGTCACAGAGCATGACGTCCCTGCGCCAACTGGCCGACACGCTGGACATGCTCAACCTGCCCGTGCCCGCACGTGCGGTCGAAGACCTCCTGCCTGCGCTCGAAGACACAGGCGACGGCGACATCATGGACCTGGATTCACCGCTGCTGGGACTGGCCCAGAAGCTGTTGCAAGTCGAAGCCATTCTCGATACCCATATCCAGCTGCTCGGTGAACCGGTAGAAGAGGAGAAAAGCAGAGAGCTCATATCACTGAACCCACAGGAGCAGCGCCACATTCTCAGCCAGCTGCTCGACGAATGCGTCAGCAACCTGCACGAGGTCCAGGAAGCCATCCACAAACGCCTCGACGGCGACCGCGAAGTGGATTACGCGACGCCGCTGGAACAGATTTCCGGAGCGCTCAGCGTCGCTTCGCAAAGCGAGGTTGCAGCCCTGACCGAAAAGCTTTGCCGAACGCTGAATGCTTCCTTGTCGAATCCGGAAGGCGGGGTGGAAAACCTTGAAGCGCTCTCCGACGCCGTTGCCGCGCTTGAACTCTACCTGGCAGGGTGCCGGGATGAGCAGAGCAACAGCCTGAAGTTTCTCGAAGTCATGCATTCCAGGCTTGATGGACTGCCCGAGGCCGACTCCGGGGGCGAGGAAATCGAGGCGACAAAAATTGTCCTGCCGCAGCGGGCTGCACCGCAACCGGGACCGCCCGAATCGACGCCACAACCGTCCCATGCTGCAGCGGGCATGGCCGCGACCGCGGAAATCGATCCCGCCATGTTGGGCATCTTCCTCGAAGAGTTCGACGGGGTTCGCGCGCAGATGCGCCGGGCTCTGCCCGCCTGGCTCGACGACACGGCGGACGGCAAGGCGCTCGCCGACATGTGCCGGGGCTTCCACACGCTAAAGGGTAGCGGCCGGATGGTCGGCGCCACTGAAATCGGCGAATTCTCCTGGCAATTCGAGGATCTGCTGAAGAAGCTGATCGAACAGCGGATCGAATTCAATGAAACCCTGGGTGAAACCGTCAGACTGGCGGTTGGCGCGCTCGGAGAACTCCGGGCGAGACTGTTGGGAGAGGACAGCGAACTCACTGACGCGGCCGTGAAGTCTTTCGGTACTTTCGCGCGCATGTTGGCCGGCGGCAACCGTCCAAACCTTTCGAAACTCGAATCCATGCTGCCCACCGCGGTGTTGTCCCCTGCGCCTGAAGAACCTGGGACGAAACGAGCCGAAGCGGAGCCAGCCGCGCTGGACGAACTGCTCGAGCCGGGCCACCTGGACCCGACCCTCAGGCAACTGATGGCCGGAGAAATTCCCGGCTACCTGGCAGAGTTGGAATCACTCATCCAGGGACTTGGCTCCGGTTCGAGCCAGGCGGTCGGATCAGTCGTTGTGCGGGCTGTCCACACCCTGGCCGGCACGTTTTCCATGGCGCCGCTCGGGCAGGAATCGGAAGTCGCGAGCGCGCTCGAGAACTACCTGAACTCCCGCCTGAAGGCCGGCAAGCCAGTACCCGCGGCAGCAGGGCCGACACTGCAGACCTGTCTGCATCGTTTCCATCAACGGCTCTCGGTGCTGCAGGACGACAACACCACCAGCTACCCGCTGGACGACGCCCAACTGCTTTCCGAACTGGCCGGTCTGGCCGAACTCGAAGACCAGGTGAGCGAAGAAGTCCGGCCCGAACCCTCCGAACCCGAATCCGCGGCCGCGGAAGAGAAGCCGGACGCCGCGCCGGTTCTGCCGGACAAGCCCGAAGCCGATCCCGACCGGATCGATATCGAGGAAGGCGGCATTATCTCGATCTTCCTGGAAGAGGCTGTCGAAGTGCTGGAGCGCTGCGACACCCTCCTCAACACCTGGCGTGACAAATTGTCGGACCGCAAGCTGGTCCAGAATCTGCAAAGGGAGATCCACACCTTCAAGGGTGGCGCCCGGATGGCTGGCCTGGAGGTGCTTGGCGAACTGAGCCATGCGATGGAAACGCTGCTCGAACACATTGCTTCAGGTCGTCTCGAGGCCACTGTCGCCGCCGTTCAGTCGCTGGAAGAAGGCTGTGACCGACTCAATATCTGGGTCGAGCAATTGCAGTCTCGCCGGATGCCGAAAGCAGGCGACGCGCTAACGCGATTCAGAAAGAAAGTCCAGGCGCTGCAACTGCCGCAAACCGAAGATTTCGCGGAGCCCGCGGATCTGGCCGGCGCGGTACCGGAACTGCGGGAAACCGAAACGGACGAGCCGGCCGTCGAAGCTCCCTCAGAGCCTGCAATCGAAGCGCCGGAAGCAGCGAAGTCCGAACCGGCGTCCAGCCCGGCGAAGAAGGTCGCGCGCAAACGGCCCAAGGCGAGGAAACCCGCGCAGCGGCGCAGGCCCGAACGCGAGTTCCACGAAATCCAGGACCGGCCGACAATCCAGGGCGACGAAGCCGCACCTGGCGCCCAGATCCGTGTCGCAGCCGAACTCATGGACAAGCTGGTCAATTATTCTGGCGAAATCAGCATTTACCGTTCGCGGCTGGAGCAGCAACTCGGGCACGTGCGATTCAACCTGGAGGAAGTCGACGGCACGGTTCAGCGGCTCAAGGAACAGTTGCGCAAGATGGATATAGAAAGCGAGGCACAGATGATGTCCCGCTACGAGAAAGCCTCCACCAAGAACAGCTCGGAATTCGATCCACTCGAACTGGACCGGTTCTCCAATATGCAGCAACTCTCGCGCGCGCTGGCCGAGTCGGTGAGCGACCTGATCAACCTGCACGAGATGCTGGACGACTCCGTGCGCCAGGCGGATAGCCTGCTTACCCAGCAGTCCCGCGTCAGTTCCGACCTGCAGGAAGGCCTCATGCAGACCCGCATGACGCCGTTCGGAAGCGCCGCCCCGCGCCTGCGCCGGGTTGTTCGGGCAGCGGCCGCCGAGACCGGGAAACAGGCCCGGCTTCAGCTCAGGATGGCGGGTTCCAGCGACCAGTTGGACCGTAACGTGCTCGAAAGGATAACGGCCCCTCTGGAACACATGCTGCGAAACGCAATCGCGCACGGCATTGAATCGCCCAAGGCGCGGCGCAAGGCCGGCAAGCCGGAGGAAGGCGACATCACCGTCACAGTGGAGGCCGAGGCCACAGAATTCGTCATCCGCGTCGAAGACGACGGCGGCGGCATCAATCTGGACGCCGTGCGCAAGCGGGCGATCGAACGCGGCGTCCTCGATAAGGACGAAAACCCGGATCCGCAGACTCTGGTTCAGTTCATCCGCCATAGCGGATTTTCAACTTCACAGACCGTTACCGGCCTGGCTGGCCGCGGCGTCGGCATGGACGTGGTGAACAACGAAATCAAGCAGATCGGCGGCTCGATGGAGATCGAGACGGAACGTGGCAAGGGCACAGTGTTCACAATCCGGATACCGTTCAGCCTCGCTGTGATGCAGGCAATCGCCGTCAGCATCGACGACCGCCCGTTCCAGATTCCGTTGAACAGTGTGGCCGGCGTATCGCGCGTCAACCCATCTGAGTACACCGCCCTGCTGCGCAGTGAAGACCCCAGTTACGAGTTCGCCGGCGAGCTGTATCCACTGCTCGAGCTCGAACCGTTGCTGGGCGCGCCCACCAGGCCGCTCGACAGGGACAATGTCTCGCTGCTGATGATCCGCACCGGTGACCAGCAGGCCGCCTTCCGCGTATCCGGCCTGCAGGGTCACCAGGAAGTCGTCATCAAGCCGGTCGGCCCTCAGATCAGCAGCATCCCGGGAATCCTCGGAGGCACGATCGCCGCCGACGGGCAGGTCATGATCATCCTCGATATGGGCCCCCTGATCCGTCAGGGAATGGAGCTGGAGCGCACCGATCCGGTGGCCGAGGTGGTCGAGACGCCCAGGGAGAAAAGCCGGCAGCCACTGGTCATGGTCGTGGACGATTCCATCACCATGCGCAAGGTCACATCCCGCGTGCTGGACAATCACTCCGTCGAGGTCATGACGGCCCAGGACGGTTTGGATGCGATAGAACAGCTCCAGGACCGGGTGCCCGACCTGATGCTGCTGGATATCGAGATGCCACGGATGGATGGCTATGAACTGCTCGAGCACGTGCGGGCCGATGCGCGTCTGCGGCACGTGCCGGTCATCATGATCACCTCGCGCGCCGGGCAGAAACACCGCCGCAAGGCACGCAAGGCCGGCGCCAATTCCTACCTGACCAAGCCCTACCAGGAAAATGAACTGGTCGAAGAAGTCGGCGCCGTGCTGAACATGGAATTGATACCGAGAAGGTCCGACTGACATGGCCAAAAAAGCTTACGGAAAAAACAGGAAGGGCAAGAAACGGCTTCTGCGCAATGCCGGTAAGAAGCCGAAGCTCCATTGCATGTTGATTCCGGCGGAAAAGGAGACGCTCCTGCTCCCGACCAGCATTATCGCGGAAGTGGTGGATTACGAAACGCCCGAGGCGATGGAAGCCACGCCGCCCTGGTTACTGGGGCAGGCCGAGTGGGATAACCGGCAGGTCCCGGTGTTCAGCTTCTCGGCGCTGATCAACGGGACCGACGTGGGTGAAGTACCGGAGCACTCGAAAATCCTCATCCTGAAATCGCTCTCAGACTCCGCGCGCATGCCCTTCCTGGGCCTGCTCCTCAGTGATCTGCCCCGTTCCGTAAGGATCGCTGACAGCAGCCTGGTGGAAACCGGCGACGAGAAAAAATCGCTCGGTGTTTACAGCAGGGTCACGCTGGACGAGCAGGATGCGATCATCCCCGATATCGACCGGCTCACCCACCTGGTGACCCACGCCACCTTCGGCGCGTTGCCGATCACCCAGCTAGAAGACTAGGCCAAATCACCGAATCGGGCCTGCAGAACCGCTACGGCGGCAGGCGCTGCGGTTTCTGTCCTGAGAATCCTCGGCCCCAATCCGGCGGCAAGGATTCCGCGGGCCTGCATCAGCCCCAACTCTGCATCGCTGAATCCGCCCTCCGGACCGACGGCCAGCGCAAGCTGCCGTCGGTGATCCAGTTCGAGGCTTGCCAACCGGGATTCCGCTCCCGGGACGAGCGCAACCCTTGATTTGTCGTCGTCCTGATCCATCCAGTCGAACAGGCTGACCGGGCGGTGAACCCGCGGAACGACAGCCCTGCCGCTTTGTTCACAGGCTGATACCACCACCGCCTGCCAGTGCTCGATCCGACCAGCGATCCTGTCCGCCCGTAGGCGGACTTCCACGCGTTCGGTGAACATTGGCTGGAACGCGGTCACCCCGAGCTCGGTACACTTCTGCAGGGTCTGGTCCATCCTCTCGCCTCTGCTGATCGCCTGGACCACGGTGATGTTCAGACCGGACTCCGTAGCGGCTGTCTTGCGGCTGATGATCGAAAGGATCAGTTCCTTCCGGCCCGGCCGTTCCACTTCGGCAATGTAGTCGTGGCCGTCCCCGTTGAACAGGACCACGCGCTGCCCGGTCGCGACGCGCAGAACACGGCTCAGGTATTGGCCTGAACGCCCTGCGAGGCGGACCTCCCGGCCCGTCTCGAGTCGCTCCGCGGTATGGATACGATGAGTGCGCACTCTGATATCATTCCCTATCCAAGGAGAGGCTGCAAAACATGAAGGATTCCCGACTCAGGTTCGCACTGGCGGCCGCGGAGGCTGCGGCAAGGGAAATTCTGCGCCATTACCGCGGAGATTTCGAGGTCGAGCTGAAATCGGACCACTCCCCCGTCACGATCGCAGACCGCAGGGCAGAGGAAATCATTCGCGAGATTCTGCTTGGCGAATTCCCGGACGACGGATTTTTCGGCGAAGAGGGGGGTAAGGAACAGGAAGACGCCGAGCACCTCTGGCTGGTCGACCCCATTGACGGAACCAAGAGTTTCATCGGCGGCTATGACATGTTTTCCACGCAGATTGCGCTGATGCGCCGTGGCCGGCTGGTATTGGGAGTTTCATCGGCGCCGGCGGCTGGCGAAATCGCCTGGGCGGCCGAAAACCACGGCGCCTTCCTGGATGACATACCGGTCCGGGTCGGCAACAAGACTTCGCTCGCCGACGCGGCCGTGTCCACCGGCAACCTGCAATCCATGGCCCGGAGCCAGCGGTGGACAGGACTGGGGAAGATTTTCGCCAGGGCGAACCGCACGCGGGGATACGGGGACTACTATCACTACCACCGCCTGGCGGCCGGCCAGCTTGACGCCGTCATTGAATCCGACGTCAACATCCTGGATATCGCGGCGCTCAGCGTCATCGTCCAACAGGCTGGCGGGATCTTCACTGACCTCGACGGGCGGGCGCCGGACCTGGACACGACATCGGTACTCGCGGCTACGCCGGGACTGCACGGCCAACTGTTGGAAATGCTGAATGAATGAGCCAAAGAAACTTCCGGTCATCCATGAACGGCGTTTGCGTACTGACCCGAAGATGTACCAGGTCGAACAACTCGACCTGGAATTCTCCAACGGTGCGAGGCGCAAGTACTACCGGATGATAACCCGGGGGCTGGGCGCCGTGATCATCGTTCCGATGCTGGACGATGAGACCGTTTTGCTGGCACGGGAATACGCGGCCGGCCTGCACCACTACGAGGTCGGTCTTCCCAAGGGCCGGCTGGAAGCGGATGAGTCCATCATCGAAGCCGCACAACGGGAAATGAAGGAGGAAATCGGTTACGGCGCGAAAAGGCTGGAAGAACTGACCCAGCTCAGCCTGGCCCCGGGCTACATGACCCACGTGACGCACATCGTGCTCGCCCGTGACCTTTACCCCGAAAAACTGGACGGCGACGAACCGGAGGATCTCGAGGTGGTGCCATGGCCCATTTCCAGGCTGAGGGAACTGACCGCCAGGCAAGATTGCACTGAAGGCCGGACCATCGCCGCGCTTTACATTGCAAGGGATTTTCTAAGGACGGAGAGCGAAAATGACGGAGAGTGACCTGGGAATATTTGCCGAAGCCATCGCGGAAATCGCGGTGGACGCCGGTAAAGCCATTCTCGAGATCTACGAGCAGGATTTCGAGGTCGTCCAGAAGGCCGACGCCTCGCCGCTGACCCAGGCGGACCTTGCCAGCCACCGGATCATTTGCGAACGGCTTGCCTGCCTGACGCCGGACATCCCCATTTTGTCCGAGGAATCGTCGGACATCGACTATGAGTCCCGGGCGAGCTGGACACAGTACTGGCTTGTCGATCCCCTCGACGGAACGAAGGAATTCATCAACCGCAACGGTGAATTCACGGTCAACATCGCACTGATCCGCAACCACAACCCCATCCTGGGGGTAGTCCACGTGCCGGTGAACGGAACCACGTACACCGGCCTGGTGGGCAAGTGGGCCAGCCGTCACGACGTCGAAGGAAACATGGAGCACATCCGGATTCGCAAGCCCTGCGCGGAACCGGTGGTCGTGGTGGGCAGCCGTTCCCACGCAAACCCCAGGCTGCAGGAGTTCCTCGGCCGGATCGGCGACTACGAACTAGTCAGCATGGGCAGTTCCCTGAAATTCTGCCTGCTCGCTGAGGGCAAGGCAGATTTCTATCCGCGACTGGGACCGACCTCGGAGTGGGATACCGCTGCTGCGCACGCGGTCGTTCTCGCAGCCGGGGGCCGGATCGTCACGCTGGACGGAAAACCGTTGCGCTACAACACTTCGGAGTCCCTGCTCAATCACGAATTCCTGGTGATCGCAGATGACGGCAGGGACTGGCTGGACATCTTTAAAGATTACAAAACGGTGACAATTACTTGACTCCCCCTACCCCACACGTGTATAAACTTCCCCAGATCTGGGGTCTTGCCAGATAACGATAAGAATCAATACCAAACAAAAATAAAAATCGTGCAGGGACTAAGCGGCTTCGGCCGCTTTTTTGTCATATGCGTACAGAATTTCTACAAAGGATTTTTTCCAGAGCTGGATTTGGCGAGGCCATGGCGCTGACCATCGTGGTGGCGGCGGTGCTGCTGTTCGTGGTCTGGCAGATCGCGTCGTCCCCGGTGATTCCCGAAGTCGCGGATTTGAAGGATGAAGTCCGTTTCCTCGGCGGCGAGGCGAATTCCATGAAGGAACGCCTCGAGCGCGGCGTCGCGCGACAGGCCGTGTTGGAACAGGAAGCCGAGGTACTTCGGCGCGCCAACCGCCTGTTGCGTGAGAGCGAGAGTGAGCGGCAGGCCGAGTTGGGCCGTCTGCAATCGGAACTCGAATTTTTCCGCAGGCTGGCCGGCAGCGGTGGCGCCCAATCGGGGCTGGACATTTACCGGGTGGAGATTCTGCCGACAGAATCGGCGCTGGTCTTCCGCTTCGTCCTGACGCTGACGCAGAACATCCGGCGGGCATCCGTCATCTCCGGCCGCGCCAGGCTGGATCTTGAAGGTACGCTGGAAGACCGCCTGGTGACGCTGCACTGGTCCGAAATCAGCGATGGCCAGGCGCCAGAGCCGTCGTTCCGATTCAAGTATTTCCAGCAACTCGAGGGCTACCTGACCCTGCCCGCGGGATTGAGTCCGACCCGCCTGCGAGTCACCCTGGAGATGAAGGGCCAGCGTAAACCGGTGATCCGCTATTACGAGTGGCGTGATCTGGCCGGTGATTGAATTAACGGCGATTTACCACCATAGTGGAACACATGGACAGTTTGATTGACATGACGCCGGGCGGAGCGCCCGAGATGCCCGGAATCGCGTTTACCGACGCGGCCGCGCGTAAAGTCCAGGAATTGATCCTGGAAGAGCGCAATCCCGACCTGAAGCTGCGCGTCTACATTTCCGGTGGAGGCTGCTCCGGCTTCCAGTACGGCTTCTCGTTCGACGAGGAGCAGGCGGAAGACGACATTGCGGTCAGAAACGACGGCGTGACCCTGCTGGTGGATCCCCTTAGCTTCCAATACCTGATGGGCGCCGAAGTCGATTACTCGGAAAGCCTGCAGGGTGCACAGTTCGTGATCCGCAATCCCAACGCCAGCACGACCTGCGGCTGCGGTTCGTCGTTTTCCGTTTAGGCGGTGGACCGGCAGAATCTGAGTATCGACCGGATCACGCCTTCCCGGCGTAACGTGTTCTCCTCTGTCCGGCTCGACCGACTGGCCGAATACCGTGATGACGAAGCCTGGGTTCGGGGGGCGCTTGATGCGGACGCGGCGCGTTTCGTTCCGCTGTGGCGTAACCGCAGCCTGCTGGCGGATACGGGCGAAGGCCAGATGGCCGTTTACCTCAAACCCGGCGAACTCGACAGGCTCGATTCCATACAGTCGCCCACCCTTCTGGGAACCGATGGCAAGCGCTACTTTTTCGCCGTTTCGATCAACGACAGCCAGCAGGAAGCCGTACTGGCGCGCCACGCTGAGGCGCGTTTCATCGACCTGCGGCTGGCCTCGGTCGACATGGACAGCAAACACGCCGGTGTCCTCGCGTATGCCAAGGCCCTGCATTACTGGCAGTACCGCCACGCATTCTGCGGGATCTGCGGCAGCCCCAACCGCCTGGAATCGTCCGGCCACAAGCTGGTCTGCAGCAATAATGAATGCGGCCGGCAGTCGTTTCCCCGCATCGACCCCGCGATTATCGTGCTCGTGACTCACGGGGACGCCTGCCTGCTGGGGCGAAATTCAGCCTGGCCGCCAAAAAGGTTTTCCACCCTCGCAGGGTTCGTCGAGCCAGGGGAGAGCCTGGAAGACGCCCTGGTCCGCGAAGTCTACGAAGAAGCGCAGGTGCGGCTGGCAGACATCCATTACGTTTCTTCCCAACCCTGGCCATTTCCGGCTTCTGCGATGTGCGGCTTTCTTGCCGAAGCCGAAAGCCGGGAATGCGCCGTCACCGAGGAAATGGAAGAAGTCCGCTGGCTCAGCGTGCGTGAACTCGACGAGGCTCTCGCCGTCGACGAGATTCGTCTTCCACCCCCGGTGTCGATCGCTTTCCAGCTCATTGCGGGCTGGTACCGGGAACAATGCGGCGAAGACCTCCGCGATCGGGTTCGAGACGCCGGTAGATGGGCGAGCCGCAAAGGAATAAAATAGGCCCATGACCATTATCGCCATATTGTTAGCATTCGGACTGTGTCACTTCATTCGGGAACTGGGCCGTTTCCGCAAACGGCAGTGGCTGACGACCTGGGTCGATTTTGCCGACGACGCCTTCGGCCGGCTGCCGTTCTGGCAGGACATGCTGGGATTCCTCGTGATTCTCGCCGTGCCGCTGATCCTTCTCCTGTTAATCAACCAGGTGCTCGCGTCCGCATTCGGCACCACCGGTTCCTTCCTGCTCGCGCTGGTGGTGCTGGTTTACAGCTTCGGCCCCCGTGACCTGGATACCGATGTCGCGGAAATCGTCGAAGCCGAGGGTGACGCCGGCCGCGCCGAGGCCCTGGAAAAACTGTTGCGCAAGCCCGTCCCCGAAGACGCCGACGAGACCCGGGGCGCGGCCGTTGAGTCCGTGTTCCGCGAAGCCCTGCGCCGTTGGTTCGGCGTGATCTTCTGGTTCGCGGTGCTGGGTATTGTCGGTGCATTCATGTACCGCATGGTCACCTGGCTGGTCAATGAGAACCACAATTTGAGCGAAGAACAGAGGTCGCTGTTCGGCCGCCTGTTGCAGATAATGGACTGGCCGGCAGCCCAGCTCATGACACTTTCGCTCGCCATTGCGACCGATTTCGACTCGGTCTTCGCTGCCTGGAAACGCTATCACGACGAGCAGGGACACGGCCTCTTCGAGGGCGACAACGGGTTTCTGCTTGCCAGCGCACGGACCATCGTGCTCACGGGGCACGCCGCCCGCGACGGCTACGCGGACCAGATCGAGGGGCCGATGATCTGCCTGCAACAGGCGATGGACCTTACCTGGCGTATCCTGGGCGTCTGGCTGACCGTGCTGGCCCTCCTGCTGCTGGTCGGCGTCATCGTCTGAATCGAAACCGGGCGTGATTCCCTTGCTGTTCCGCTGCTTTCTGGCGCTGTGCGCCTGCATCTCAATCGCCCGTGCGGACCTTATAGAGCTCGAGCAGGCTGATGGCTCCAACCTCTCGCTTCAAGGTCCCGCCAAACGCCTGGTGACACTCTCGCCGCACCTGGCCGAACTGGTGTTCACCGCCGGTGCGGGGGACCTGCTCCTGGCCACGGTGGCGTACAGTGATTATCCGGCGGCTGCGGCTGATATCCCCCGGATCGGCGATGCGTTCCGGCTGGATGCGGAAAGCATCCTCGCCCGGCGCCCGGACCTCGTCATTGCCTGGGACTCGGGCAATCCGCAGGCCGCCGTCGACCAGCTTCGCTCCCTGGGCCTGACGGTTTGGTCGGTGGAAATCCGTGAACCAGAGGAGATCGCGGACATCCTGGAAGCCATCGGCTCGGCGACGGGACGGCCGGAGCCGGCTCGATCTCATGGCCGGATCATCCGTGAACGCCTCGCGCGCCTGGCACGACAATACCAACAGGCTTCCCAAATGGAGTACTTCTACCAGGTGGGTGTCAAACCCCTGTTCACGATCAACGGTGAACACCTGATAAGCAAGGGACTCACCCTGTGCGGCGGCCGGAATGTCTTCGAGGACGAGAACGGCCTGGCGTTTCAGGTGGGCTACGAGGCGGTCATCGTGGCCAATCCGGATGCGCTGTTTGCGCCGCGGCCTGAAGGCGCGCCCGATCCACTGGCTGCCTGGCGCGATTGGCCAGCCATGCGGGCTGTCCAACGCGATGCTCTGTTCCTTCTCCCGGCCGACCCGGTCAGCCGCGCCACACCTCGATTCTTGGACTCCCTGGAATTTGCCTGTACCCTGTTGGACGGTTTACGCGGGCAAAATAGAGATGAATAACCCCCTGATAGATTCTCCCGTTGGCGTCATGGCCGTGCTGGTCGCGGTGGTGAGCTTCTGGTTCTGGCTGGAAAAGAAAAGCGGCTGGAAAATTTTCGATTTCCTGCCTCCGCTGATCTTCATCTATGCGACCCCGGTGTTGCTTTCCAATTTCGGCCTGATCCCTTTCGAAAACGCCGCCTATGACTTCCTGCGCCACTACGGCCTGCCCATTTTCATCTGCCTCATGCTGATCAAGGTGGATGTGATGGGCGCGGTGCGCATCATGGGCAAGGGGGTGTTCGTGATGCTGTTAGGCACCGTGGGCGTCGTCCTCGGCGGTTTCCTGGCCTTCGCTCTCGGCCAGGCGCTGAGCACGCCCGAAGGATTTGCGCTGAAATTCCCCTTGCCCGACGACAGCTGGAAGGCTTTCGGAACGCTGGCCGGAAGCTGGATCGGGGGCACGGGCAACATGACGGCGGCGCACGCCGCTCTGGACGGCACCGGCGAACACATGACCATGTCCGCGGCCGCCGACCAGATGGTATACCTGATATGGCTGCCGCTGCTGCTCGGGTCCCGCGCCTTCGCAGAGAAGTTCAACCGCTGGATGCGCGTGCCGGCCAACCGCCTGGAACTGATGGACCGGGCGGCTGCCGATCATGATGATTCGGATCACGCGCCGAAAATGATCCAGTTGCTCTACCTGGCCCTGGTGGCGTTGGGTTTTACCTGGATTTCTCTCGAACTGTCGGAGGTGCTGCCGCCGGTGGTGGTTGGCGGGGCTACTGTGATCAGCGCCAGCACATGGCTGATCCTGTTGGTTACCACGCTGGCCCTGGCGGCTTCCACCACCCCGATCCGGAAACTGCCGGCCGCGCAACCGATCGCCATGGCCATTATTTACGTCTACGTCGCGCGCATCGGGGCCACCATGGACCTGACGAATGCCAGTCTGGAAACCATGGGCGCTTTCGTTGCCATGGCTTACGTCTGGATCGCGATCCATGGGCTTTTCATCCTGGCCGGCGCCTGGTTGTTCCGGGTGGACGTACACACACTGGCGATCGCGTCGGCCGCCAACATCGGCGGCGCGGCATCTGCGCCCATCGTTGCGGCGCACCATCGCGAATCGCTCGTGCCCGCCTCCATTCTGATGGCCATGATTGGCTATGCGCTGGGTAACTATCTGGCCATTCTGACCGGCCGCCTGGGGCAAATACTGGTCAGCTAGGCGGCGAGCAGACCGCGCAAGGCGGCGAACACCCCGTGGGGCGTCGATCGACACCAGGCAGCGGGCCTGCCGCAATGAGCCCGCCCGTTGTGGATCGAGTGTGTTTTATCGCAAGTGGTGGTGTAATTCGCATGGATTCATCTATGCTTATGCATGTGCCGGCTTCAGAAGAAAAAAATGCCGGAAATACTACAGGAGAGATCATCATGCAATTCAAACTGACCCTGTCCAAGCTGGGCAAAGGTATTTTTATGAGCGCTGTACTGACCCTGGCTGCGGCTGCCGCGCCGCCGGCACTGGCTGACGAAACCTGCATGTCCCCCTACATGGCGAAAATCGTCGGGCAGGAGGATTTTGTCTATATCTGGACACTGGGCGCCGAGGGTGTCGGGGACGAGCAGGACAAGTTGGTTACCGTTGACGTGAATCCCGCCTCGCCCAACTACGGGAAAGTCGTGCACACGCTGTCGGTGGGCGGGCGCAACGAGGCGCACCATTCAGGTTTCACCGATGACCGGCACTACCTCTGGGCCGGCGGCCTGGACACCAGCAAGATTTTCATCTTCGATGTTCACACGGACCCGGCCAAGCCGAGTCTGCACCGAACCATCGACGATTTCGTGAAGATCAGCGGCGGCGTGGTCGGTCCACATACGACCTACGCCCTGCCCGGCCGTATGATGCTGACCGGCCTGTCCAACGACAAGGACCACGGCGGCCGCACCGCGCTGGTCGAGTACACAAACGCCGGCGACTACGTGGCTACTCACTGGATGCCCACCGACGAGAATCTTCGGGGCGCCGTGAAGTCGGGGAATTTCGCCGACGGCTACGGCTACGACATACGCGCCCTGCCCCGCCGCAACGTGATGATCACCTCGTCGTTCACGGGTTGGAACAACTACATGGCAAACCTCGGAAAAGTGATGGGGGACGCCGAGGCCATGAAACGGTTCGGCAACACCGTCGTGGTCTGGGATCTGCACAGCCGCAAACCGCGGAAGGTCCTGGACGTACCCGGCGCGCCCCTTGAAATCCGCTGCGCCTGGGGACCGCACAACAACTATTGCTTCACGACCACGGCCCTGACTTCAAAGATCTGGTTGATTCACGAAGACAGCGACGGCGAGTGGCAGGCGAATGCAGTGGCCGATATCGGCGACGCCTCCAAGATTCCACTCCCCGTCGATATTTCAATCTCGGCGGACGACTCGCTGCTCTGGGTTGACACCTGGAATGACGGCAAGACGCGCCTGTTCGACATTTCCGACCCCTTCAAGCCGGTTCAGGTTCAGGAGAAGAAGATCGGCGCACAGATCAACATGACCTCGCAAAGCTGGGACGGCAAGCGCATCTATTTCACCTCGTCAGTGTTGGCGAACTGGGACAAGGTCGAGGCCCCGGAGGGCGAGGACCTGCAGTACTTCAAGTCCTATACCTGGAACGGCGAGCAACTCGAGCACCAGTTCTCTATTGATTTCCTGGCCGAGAATCTGGGCTATCCGCACCAGATGCGTTTCGGCGCCTACTCCCTTTACGGCCAGTCCAATCCGCTGGTGACGACTCAGGATATACGGGGCGGCGGAACCGGCGGGAATTGATGACGGGCGGCACAGCAGCACATAACAGGCTGGCGGGCGCCCTGCTCGCCAGTTTTTTTCTTTCGCTGCTTACGCCGATCGCGGTCGCGCAGACCGACACCGCCGAGCCACAGGTGCTGGCGCCCGGCTGGACGGAACTGGAATTCGAAGCGCCCGAGGCAGGCAGTTATCGGCTGCCCCCCATCGGCCTGGCCGGCGACGGCCAGGTGCTGGACAGCGACGGCAAGGACACCACGCTGCACGGCCTGATGGGGGACAGGGTCGTCGTGCTGAGCTTCATTTACAGCAGTTGTTCCGACGTCAATGGCTGTCCCCTGGCCACCCACGTGCTTGAGCGCCTCCAGGACCGCTTGCTCGAGGGCCCGGCCGGCGGCGAGGATGTCCGGTTCATCAGCTTGAGTTTCGACCCGGTCCAGGACACCCCGGAGGTAATGAAGCGCTACGGCAAGCCCTACATTTCGGGGGATTTCGACTGGCAGTTCCTGACGACCCGGAGCGAGGAGGACCTCCATCCGATCCTGGAGTCCTACGGGCAGTCGGTGGTTCGGGATCCAAACGCCGATGAGGGCGAGGCCGGCGCTATTTCACACATCCTTCGGGTTTACCTGGTGGACCGCCAACTCCGGATCCGAAATATATTCAGCGCTTCCTACCTGCATGCCGACACCATGCTGAACGACATCCGTACGCTGCAGATGGAGCCCGCAGGCTCCCTTTCCCTGCAGGGGCCCGGGGATCGCAGGGAGGGATATGATGAGAGCGGCTACCAGACCCGGGCCCGAAGCCTCGAGAACCGAAGCGGCAGGCCGGCGGAATTGTGGCGCTACATCGAGACGCCGCCGCTGGGATTACCCCCGATTCCCTCGCCGGAAGAAAATCCGCTCACGCCCGAAAAAATTGAGCTCGGCAGGATTTTGTTCTTTGACCGCCGCCTGTCACACAACAACACCTTTTCCTGTGCGATGTGCCACGTTCCCGAGCAGGGTTTCGCCAGCAACGAACTGGCCACCGCAGTCGGCATCGAGGGGCGCACGGTTCGGCGCAACTCACCCACCATCTACAACACCGCCTACCTGACCCGGCTGTTCCATGACGGCCGGGAACGAACGCTGGAGCAGCAGATCTGGGGTCCCCTGCTGGCCCGCAACGAAATGGGCAACCCGTCGGTGGGACAGGTGATCGACCAGGTCAGGGCGATACCCGGCTACCCGGAAAAATTCTCTTCCGCTTTCGATGGCAGGCCAGTCTCGATGGAGACCCTGGGCATGGCGCTGGCCAGCTACGAGCGCGTGCTGGTGTCGGCCAACAGTCCCTTCGACCGCTGGCGCTACGGCGGCGAGGCGGGCGCCCTGACGCCTGCGCAACAGGCGGGATTTCAATTATTCACCGGAAAAGCCGGCTGTTCCGCCTGCCACCTGATCGGTACTGATTTCGCACTGTTCACCGACGACGCGATGCACAACACCGGAATCGGCTATCAGCGCTCCATGTCGAAGGCGCCCGCGAAAACCGTGGTCCAGATCGCACCCGGCGAGCACATCACGGTTGCAGCCGACGTCGTGGCGGAAGCCTCGGAACCGCCGCCCAGCGACCTCGGACTGTACGAAATCTCCGAGGATCCTGGCGACCGCTGGAAATACCGCACGCCGTCCCTGCGCAACGTGGCTCTGACCGCGCCCTACATGCACGATGGCTCCCTTTCAACGTTGCAGGAAGTGGTCGATTTCTACAACGCTGGCGGCATCAGGAACGAACTGCTCGATCCCCTGGTCCGGCCGCTGGGCCTGGACGGGGAAGAAGCCGGGCAGCTGGTCGCCTTTCTGAACGCATTGACCGGAGACAACGTGGACCTGCTGGTAGCGGACGCACACGCGGCCCCCGTGGGCAACACGGGTTCGGACTAGCCAGTACGTTCAAGCCTTCGGTTCAACTGGGACAGGCGGTCCCGATGATGTCGGCCAGGCGCACGGTGTTACTGGTCTTGCTGCCGTCCGTTCCCTCGATGAGGATGGTAACGGTGGTGCAGTCGATCACCGTGATTTTCGCCGTGCCCCATACTTCCAGCGCCTGGCCGCTGGGGATTGGCTGTGCGAAGGTGCCCTGGGTGGCGATGAACATCGTGATCTCGACCATTTCGCCTGCTTCCAGCGTCTCGGTGATCAGGTCGCTGATCAGCCAGAGACGCAACCCGCCGTCCCGGAAACCGTAGAAGTACAGGATGCGACCCACCGGGGCCACGATCAGGTTGTATCCCTCGCCGTCCTTGGACGGGTCGTACCACAGCCCGGCCAGGCCCGAATCGGGCGGTACATCGCCGTCCACGCAGGAAGCGCCAGCCACGCCGGCCAGTTTCGTGATCTGGGATTCCTTGTAGCCATCCGCGCCGTTCAGCGCCGACATGCCGCTGTCACAGGCGGTGAATCTCAGCGTGAGCGTGCCCCAGGCGGCCAGGCCGCGCGCGCTCGGCACGGGTTGCGGAAAGACGCCGCCGGTCGATTCGAACATCAGCACACTGATTATTTCACCGGTCTTGATCTCGCCCGGAATCAGGTCCGAAATAAGCCAGATCCGGTTACCCCGGTTATCGCTGCCGTAGAAGTAGACGATGGTGCCGCCGTCGGCAGTTACGATGTTGAATCCCTCGCCATCGAGCGAGGGGTCGTACCACAGGCCGGTGAACGCGTTATTCGCGGGTTTGGCCGCGGGTACGGAATCCGGGGAGCTGTCCACCCAGAACGGATGTTCCACGGTCTGCCCCTCGAAGCTGGCGGCCCAGGTGTAACGGCCGGCCGCGGCTGGCTGCGAGAGGCCGAAGCCCCAGGTTATTGACGCAGCCGGGGAATAACCCCAATTCGGATCGGAGAAACTGGTCGCGAAGAGGGTTGTGCCCGAGGGACTGCGGACTTCCACGTCCATTACGTCATTGCTCTCGAAATCCCGCACCGTGACGGAGGCGAAAATGGTGTCCTGCCCCGAGAATTCATTCTCGAAATTGGGTATTTCCGCTTGTGGGCAAGGTGGATACTCGGGCGAGGCGCTGTGCGTGTCGGCCGACACCACGCCCTTGACAATGTAGGGCTCCTGATCGTTCCAGTAGCTCTCGTTGTTCAGTGCGTTGCATTCCCCGGCGTAGGGATCGTACAGCGTGTTGAAGGTATCCTGGACCCCCAGGTGCAGATGCGGCCCGGTCGAAAACCCGGAACTTCCTACGACCCCGAGGTAGTCCCCCTGCTCGACCCGGTCCCCAACCTGGCGCGGCGTCACCGTGCCGTTCTTCATGTGAGCGTAGATCGTGATCGTACCGTCGTCGTGCTTCAGAACGACAATGTTCGCTTCGGCCTGGGGGTCGAAAGAACACTGCCTGTCGAATTCACCGTCGCGACGTTCGACGATTTCCCCATCCGCCGTTGCGGTGACTACCAGGCCGTCGTTATCCATGGTCAACCACGGGAACATTGTGGAACCGTAGTCCGTGCCGTTGTGATTGATGCTTTCCGTGTCATAGGTGCGGTCGCCGCAGTTCCAGTCCAGGAGAGAATCCGGATTTACGGAGTCCTGGTCGACAAAATTGGAAATGCCGTATACACGGGGAATGTTGTTCGAAAGGCCGCGCCGGAGCGGAATCTCGAATCCCGGTCCGTCCACATTCGTTTTGCTGTCCCGGACCGGACCGGCCGCTTGCGTTTGAGAACGAATTTCGGCCGGGTGCTCCCGGTGAACGTGGTCCGTGGGGCTGGCGATCCGCTGAATCTGCACCGGTTTTCCGTCTTGGACCCACTGTCCGGCGGCCTTAGCCTCGGACGGCCGGGGGGACACAATCACGGCCAGCGTTACCAGGGATGTTGTGATCGTACGAATCATCGGGACCTCCATTTCTCACGCATGCATGTTTTCAGCATAGCGCATCCAGAGTTCAGTGCCAGAATTCCCAAGGTATCCCCGGTGTCAGTTCATTCAGGCGCGCCGTTTCCTCGATGCGCTCACTGCGCCGGGCTTCCGGGTCTTCGTTCAGGGAGGCCGGTTCAGCGCGAACGCGAATTTCGCTGCGGGGTGCATCCACGCAATTTCCGCATTCCAACCCGAAATTTTTAGCTATCAAGTCAATAAAGACTTACACTGAAACCGGGAAGGACTGGAGGGCCGAACCATGATGAAACTTACGCTGGGCATCGTTCTCTGGAGCATCGTTCACTTCATCCCCGCCGTGGCGGCAGACTTCAGGAAAAACCTGATCGCAAAGGTGGGCGAGAATCCATACAAGGGCATCTTCACCCTGTTGATGGTGCTCGCAATCTACCTGGTGATTTCCGGCTGGAAAGCCGCCGTGCCGGAAAGCTTGTACCTGCCGCCAGCCTGGGGGCGTCACGTCACGTCGCTACTGGTTCTGATCGGGCTGATCCTGTTCATCGCCCCCTACCCGCCGACAAACATCAAGCGCGTCCTGCGGCACCCGCAACTGACCGGTGTCATGTTCTGGGGTGTCGGGCACCTGCTGGCCAACGGCGAAGGCCGGTCCATCGTTCTGTTCGGTGGTCTCACGGCCTGGGCATTCATCGAAATTATACTGATCAACCGGCGGGACGGCGCCTGGAGCAAGCCGGACCCGGTACCGGTCAAGGGCGACGTCATACTCGCCGCCGCCGGCCTTGTGGTTTACGCCGTTCTGGCGGTATCGCACCTGTGGTTGTTCGGCGTTTCACCATTCGCAGCTTAAAGGAGAGATCAATGATCGGATACGTCACCCTCGGCACGAACGACATCGATCGCGCCGCCGCTTTTTATGACGAACTGCTGGGCCTGCTCGGCGCTGGCCGTTTCATGGAATTCGAAGGCGCGTTCATCGCCTGGGCGGTGGCTCCCGACAAGCCTGCGATCTCCGTGACCAAGCCCTATGACGGCAAAGCCGCTACGGTGGGTAACGGCACGATGATCGCACTGGCCGTTGACTCGACGGAAATGGTGCACAAGGTCTACGACAAAGCCATCGAACTCGGCGCCCAGGACGAAGGTCCGGCCGGTCCCCGCATGGACGGCTTCTACGCCGGTTATTTCCGCGACCTGGACGGCAACAAGCTCAACGTCTTCTGCATGACCCAAGCTGCAGCGTAGGAGCAAATTCATTCGCGATGGTTTCGAAAAAGCAAATCATAAATCTCCAGGACCTCGACTACCACGAGTGGTCCCATGGAGAGGGTTTCCAGGGACGCATGGGAGAAATCGGCCTGTCCGTGGGCGCGGAAAAACTCGGCTACAACCTGACGGTCGTACCCGCCGGAAAGCGCGCCTTTCCCATGCACTGCCATTACGCCAATGAAGAGATGTTCTTCATCCTGGAAGGGAGCGGTGAAATCCGGATGGGCGACGAGCGTTACCCCATCCGTCAGGGCGATGTCATCAACTGCCCCGCCGGCGGGCCGGAAACGGCCCACCAGATCATCAACACGATGGACAAGGGCGATCTGAAGTACCTGGCCGTCAGCACCACGCTCTCACCGGAGGTCTGCCAGTATCCGGATTCCGGCAAGACACTCGTGTCACACTTCCCGCCACCTGGCGGCATCGGCGAGGAAATCCTGCGCTTCATCCTGCTCGAAGGCGAAGGCGAAACCGACTACTGGGAAGGCGAACTGTAAGAGCGGATTTATCCGCGATGGTTTTATGTTTTCTTTGGCGCCGTGCCAGGGGGAGCAGCCGGATAGCTCTTTGCAGGACACGTTCGAGACATCCCTGTGCACTCCTCGACTGTTCCCGACAGCTCGAGGGTCCTGCAAAGAGCTATCCGACTGCTCCTCTTAACGCCCAATAAAATCACCTCGGTGGTGTGTATGAGGCCTTGACAGACGGATCAGGGAGCCCCTTCCAGGACAATAAAGCTGTCGGGAACAGTTTATTAGCGCACAGGGACGTCTAGAGCGTGTCCTGGAAGGGGCTCCCTGATCCGTCTTACTGGCACGACGCTTAAAAGACATAGATCCATCGCGAATTAATCCGCTCTTACAGGGTGCTTCCGGATAATCCTGGTGAATCAGAGGTCGAAGGGGTACTGGATGATGATGCTTTCTTCGCGGTCTGGACCGGTGGAGACGATGTGCACGGGCGCACCGCAGAGTTCCTCCATCGCCCGAAGGTAGTGGCGGGCATTGGCCGGGAGCT
>CAJIBJ010000051.1_pt1 | contig 64268 bp, 56 predicted proteins | sample 9199331 | NCBI WGS metagenome assembly CAJIBJ01 (sample SAMEA7708300, study PRJEB35096) | sediment metagenome | biome: marine neritic benthic zone biome [ENVO:01000025]; feature: sediment [ENVO:00002007]; material: shallow marine sediment [ENVO:03000034] sea grass bed [ENVO_01000059] ... | reverse complement strand
GACGAGATCGACTCCGGCATCATCGACCTGATCGCCGAGCGCCAGGCGGTGGTTACCGCCATCGGAGACCACAAGCTCCGAACCGGCGCACCGCTGCGGCACTACGCGAGGGAACGGGAAGTGATCGACCGAGGCGTGACGCGGGCCGAGTTGCACGGGCTGTCCGGCGCGGTCGCCAGGGATGTGCTGGAAACCCTGATCCACCATTCACTCGGCAACCAGGAAACCTATCAACTGGTCCAGTCGGATCACGGGGCGGGCAAGCGTGCACTGGTGATCGGCGGCCTTGGCCGGATGGGTGTCTGGATGTCACGTTTCCTGGACATGGTGGGTTACCACGTCGACGTCGCGGACCCGGCTGAAACGGAAACGCCGTTCGACCGGGCGGATGACTGGGAACAGCGAGTCGACGAATTCGACCTGATCGTGGTTGCCGTCCCCCTGCGTCCGTCCAATGACATTCTTCACCGGCTGGCCGAACTCAGTCCCCGCGGACTGGTTTTCGACATAGGTTCCCTGAAAAGCCCGATGCGCTCTGGGCTTGCGGCGTTGGCCCGGGCCGGTTGCCGCGCCTGCTCGGTCCACCCGATGTTCGGTCCGGACGAGATCGGCCTGTCGGGGCGCCACATCCTGTTCGTCGATACAGGCAGCACGGACGCATTGTCGGATGCCCGTGCCCTGTTCGCCCACACCGCCGCGGAATGCGTGGACCTGAGCCTGGAAGAGCACGATGAAGTCATGGCCTGGGTATTGGGGCTGTCGCACCTGGTGAACATCGCTTTCGCGAGCGCGCTGGCCGAGAGCGGCGAAGCCGTGCCCCTGCTACGCAGCATTTCCAGCAGTACTTTCAACGCCCAGTTGAAGGTGGCGGCCCAGGTCGTTTCCGAAAACCCCCACCTCTACTACGAAATCCAGCAGGGCAACGAGATGACGGGCGAAGTGGTTTCGCACTTCCGCCGCGTGTTCGACGAGCTGGCCATGGCGGTCAGCGAGCAGGACGAACCGAGCTGGACCCGCGCAATGGAAGTCGCCAACAAGCGAATCCACAAGTAGGAGCGGATTTATCCGCGATGGTTTTATGTCTTGTGAGCGCCGTGCCAGTAAGACGGATCAGGGAGCCCCTTCCAGGACACACGCGCTTAACGGCGTTCCGGGAGCACTTTTTTGCCTTCGGCGAAAGCCGCTCCCCCTCCATCGCCTGCGCTAATCCGCTCTTACGGTGATGGTTCAGCTTTTCAGGTTGGTCAGGAGGTCGTAGACCTTCGTGGCGAATTTCCCGTAGGGAGGCCTCAGGTACTTCATTGCGCTGAACCCGGCCTGGTAGAACACCGGGCGTAGTTTCGAGAAGCTCTGGAAGCCTTCATAGCCATGGTAATGCCCCATGCCGCTGGGGCCGACGCCGCCGAAGGGCAGATCGTGCTGGGCGACATGGAACAGCGCATCGTTGACGGTCACCCCGCCGGACATGATGCGGTCGATGTACGTCGAGGCGAGTTCGCTGTTTTTGGTAAAGGGATAGAACGCCAGTGGACGGTCATGGGCATTGACGTATTCGATGACTTCTTTCGGGTCCGAGTAGGTCAGCACCATCATGATCGGGCCGAAAATCTCACGCTGTCGAATGGTCATGTTCTCCGTGCTATCCAGCACCAGGTGAAGCGGAATCTTGCGCGCCTCGCGGTTGCTGCGCTGGTCGCCGGACAGGTTGACGATGGTCGCGCCCTTGTCCCGGGCGTCTTCCAGTGTGTCCTGCAGCCGGTCGAAAGAGCGGTCGTCGATGATGGAGGTGTAGTCCGTATGGTTGATGTCCGGGCAGTGCTTCGCTACGTATTTCCGGGCAATTTCGACGAACTGGTCCTTCTGGCTTTCATGCACGAAGGCGTAGTCGACGTTGGTGCAGATCTGGCCGGCGTTGAACTGCTTGACGAACATGATCCGTTCCACGGCTTTTTCCAGCGGGTAGTCGGGGTCGATGACCGCAGGGCACTTGCCGCCCAGTTCCAGCACCACCGGCGTCAGGTTCCTGGCTGCCGAAGCCATGACGGCACGTCCGGTCTGCCCGGATCCGGTGAACAGGATCAGGTCGAAGGGAATCTTGGAAAACTCGATACCAACGCTGCCGGTTTCCTCGAACCAGGACAGCTTTTCCTCGGGAAAGTACTTGGGTGAAACCCGCATGAGCACCTGCGTAAGCGCTCTGGAGTTTTCGGACATTTTCACCATGGCCCGGTTGCCTGCGGCAAAGGCGAAAGTCAGTGGCATGAAAGACAGGTTGACCGGAAAATTCCAGGGGACGATGATGCCGATGACGCCCAGCGGCTGCGGAATGACCCGGTTCCTGGCGCCCGGGTAGAGGCTGATGTCGATATGCCGCTTCTGCGGGCGCATCCATTTCTTCAGGTGTTTTATCGTGTCTTTGATGCCGTCCGTAACCGCGATGAATTCAGCGAACTGGCTCTCGTGCCGGGATCGGTTGCCATAGTCCTGGCTGATGGCCTCGATGATCTCATCGCGATTATCGTTGAGCATCTGCTTCAGCTTCAACAGGTCCTGTTTGCGCTGTTCGTAGTCCGGGATCGGATCGGCCAGATAGGCCTTGCGCTGTTTCCCGAATGCGGCGTTCAACATGCCGCTGTTTTCGGATGACGACTGATCGGGGATAGTTGCTTCGATGGGGGCTGTTTCTGCCGTGACCGCCACTTCGCTCGCTTCGTTCATGTTCCTTTCGCCTGGTCTGCTCTGTTCGTCAGCTAACATCGTATTCTAGCCCAAACCACGTGATGTGGGTCGTGCTAAGCGGATTTTCGTGTTTCATCGTCAAGGGTCGCCATGTCACGATAGTTGGCGAGAAGCCTGTTTCTAAGAGATGGAAACGATGAAATTGAAGCCAGGCAAACCGATCTCGCCGCAGTGGCTGCACCGGCCGTGCGATCCTGCTGCATTCAAATTCAAAAGCACCGCCGAACTCGAAGAGCTGAAGGAAATTCCTGGTCAGCACCGCGCGGCCGAGGCGATCCGCTTCGCGACGGAAATCGGCGTGGACGGCCACAACGTGTACGTGCTTGGGCCGCCCGGCACCGGTCGGCAAGCTTTCGTGCGCCAGTTCCTGGAACGCAAGGCAGCCGAACGGGACGTTCCGCTGGACTGGTGCTATGTGTTCAATTTCGACGATCCGCGCCAGCCGCGAGCGCTATCCCTGCCGCCGGGACGAAGCCGCGAACTCCGGGTCGACGTGGAGCAGGTGATCCAGGACGCCCAGACCGCCATTCCCGCGGCGTTCGAGGGGGAAGACTTCCAGGCGCAGCGCGAAGCCCTGGCTGAAGAATTCAAGGAAGTCCAGGAACAGGCTTTCAAGCTGATTGAAGAGGAAGCGAAGGAGCACGAGATCGGCGTGATCCAGACACCGACCGGGGTCGCTTTTATCCCGGTGCGCGACGGCGAAGCGCTGGGTTCCGAGGATTTCAAGAAACTGCCGGAAGAGGAGCAGAAACAGTTCCACGGCGTGATCGAGAATTTGACGCTTCGACTGCAGCAGGTCATGCGGACCATGCCCAAACGCGCCCGGGAGATGCGGCAGAAGATCCGCCAGCTCGAGCGGGACGTGGCCGGCCTCGCGGTATCCGGCCTGGTGGATGAACTGGTGCAGAAATACCAGGACGTCCCGGCTGTCGTCGACCACCTGGAAAACATGCAGGCAGATATCGTGGACAATGTCGGGATGTTTCTTCATCAATCCGAAGGGCAGGGTCTTCCGGCCCAGATCCAGCAGATGATGGAATCCCGTGAATCGGCCGTCATGCGCCGTTACGCGGTCAACGTGCTGGTCGACCGGAGCGAGTTGAGCGGCGCCCCGGTGGTGTTCGAGGAAAAGCCCGGCTTCGTCGAGCTGATCGGGCGCATCGAACACGAGTCGGAATTCGGTTCCCTGGTCACCAACTTCAGTCTGATCCGCGCCGGCGCGCTGCACCGCGCCAACGGTGGTTTCCTGGTGCTCGACGCAGTCAGGCTGCTGACCTATCCCCAGGCCTGGGATGGCCTCAAGCGCGCGCTCAAATCCAGGGAAGTGCGCATCCGCTCACTGGCGGACGACATCGGGCTGGTCACCACGGTGACACTGGAGCCCGAACCGATACCGCTCGACCTGAAAGTGGTGCTCATCGGTGAGCGGATCTACTACTACCTGCTCCAGCAATACGATCCCGAATTCTCCGAGCTGTTCAAGATCCCGGCCGATTTCGAAGACCAGATTGTCCGCGACCCGGCCAACGTGGAAAATTTCACCAGGTGGCTGGCGACCACCATCCGCAAGGAAAACCTGCGACACCTGAGCGCGGACGGCGTGGCGAGACTCGTGGAGGAAAGCGCGCGTCGGCTCGGTGACAGTGAGCGCCTGTCTTCGGACCTCCAGCGCTCGACCGACCTGGTGCGGGAGGCGCATTACTGGGCCGGCCAGAACGGCGCGGAACTGATCGGCGGCGAGGCTGTACAGCAGGCCATCGATAGCCGGATTCGGCGGGGTAGCCGGGTGCGTGACCGCATGCAGGAGGAATTGCTTCGCGAGACTTTCCTGATCGAAACGTCCGGTGAACGCGTGGGCCAGATCAATGGCCTGGCCGTGCTTCAACTGGGCGACCTGGCCTTCGGGCGCCCGCAGAGGATCACCGCCTCGGTCAAGCTCGGCCCGGGCGAAGTCATCGACATCGAACGCGAAGTCAAGCTGGGCGGGCCGCTGCATTCCAAGGGCGTGCTGATACTGTCCGGTTTCCTGGGCTCCCATTACCTGCCCGATATCCCGCTGTCGCTTTCGGCCAGCCTGGTGTTCGAGCAATCGTACGGCGGAGTGGATGGGGACAGCGCCTCCGCCGCCGAGCTGTGCGTGCTCGGCTCCGCCCTGGCGGAGGCACCGATCCTGCAGTCCCTCGCGATCACCGGCTCGGTCGATCAGAAAGGCAGGGTCCAGGCCATCGGCGGCGTCAACGAGAAAATCGAGGGATTCTTCGACCTTTGCAGCAAGCGGGGCCTGACCGGGGAGCAGGGCGTTTTGATCCCGATGGCTAACGTGAAGCACCTGATGTTGAGGCAGGACGTGGTCGAAGCTGTCGAAGCGAAGAAATTCCGTGTCTACCCGGTGGATCACATCGACCAGGCCCTGTCCATTCTGACCGGCCAGGCGGCGGGGGAGATGGATGACGAAGGTTCGTTTCCGGAAGGCAGCGTGAATTACAGGATCCGCGAACGCCTGTTGTATTTCGCGGAAAAACGCCGTGCGTTCGGTAAATCCGATGAACCAAAGGAAAAAGCAGGCAATGAAGGCGGGTGTTCCTGAAAACGCCACGCGCCGCGTGGCGGTGATCCTGGAGGCGGGCAGTGCCAGCCGCAGCCTGCTGGACAGGGCATTGCCATTGCTTGGCCGCGGCAAGGCGATGGAAATGCAGGGCGTTTTCCTCGAGGAAGCTGAACTCAGGCACGCTGCCGATCTGCCGTTCGTCAAGGAATTGTGCCGCGTGACCTTCAGCGTTCGCGAGTTCAACAGTGACCAGTTCGAACGGGCGCTGGCGCTGAGGATGCGCACGGCGCAACGTGCCCTTTCCGTCCTGGCGAAACGGGCCGGCGTGTCTCATTCCTTCCGCAACGTTCGCGGTCCGGCAGTCAGCCTCTTGCTGGAGACCGCGAACCAGTCCGACATCACAATTTTCGAGCCGGCGCGGATGATTTCAGCCACGATGGCCTCGGCCCCATCCCGCTTGTCCGCCATGCGGCGCATTGTCGTGGCGGTGGACGACACCCGCACCGGCAGACCGGCGTTGCTGGCGGCATCAAACCTGGCCGGCGGCGATCCACGCCGCATCAGCGTGGTGCTCGCCCCTTCCGCCGCAGCGGATCGGGATGAAGTGGAACAGCTTTTCAGGACTTGCCTCGCCGGCCCGCCTGTGAGCGTGAGCACCCCGGCCCGCATGGAGGCGGATACGCTGATCGAAGTCTCGCAGACCGAGGGCGCCGCCATGCTGGTGCTGGATGCGAGGGGGGAGCTGATGGCGCCCGAAACCCTGAGAAAGCTGCGCCAGCGCCTGCGCTGCCCCATCTGCCTGGTGCGCTACAGATCGGAAGGCGATTAAAAGCAGAGCGGGTGCGGCGCCCTGATGAAAAAGGGGCCGCATGCGGCTTACGTTAAGTTTTCCCTATATACTGGAAATTGATCTGCGTCAGATCGTAAACAGCAATCCGGAAACGCCTGGGCGCCATGGTCGGCAGTGGCTGAATTTGGCATAATCAGGCGTCCCGAATTTCCGCCGGCCCGATGCATTTCGGCAAGGCCTATTGAACCGGAGCCCGAGGCATGAGCGCTTCCATCGTATTGACCGTCGTCAGCGACGACCATCCCGGAATCGTCGAGATATTATCCGACGTGATCGCCGGCCACGGCGGCAACTGGACCGAGAGCAGCATGATGTGCCTGGCCGGCAAGTTCGCCGGGATTTTGCTGGTGCAGCTGCCAGCGGACCGGGCGGACGCTTTTATCTCCGCGGTCGAGGCGTTGGATTCGCAGGGCCTCGAGATCGTCGCCCAGCGCTCGAAGGCTCCGGCTGAAGTGGACGCCGCCCACGAATATTCACTCGAACTCGTGGGTCAGGACCGCCCGGGAATCGTTCACGAGATCACCGAGGTGCTGGCCCGGCACGACGTTAACGTTCAGGAGCTGGAAACGACGGTGCAGAGCGCCTCCATGTCGGGCGAGACTCTGTTCATTGCCCACGCACGGATATTCGTTCCGCGAGAGGCCAACCTGGAAACGCTGCAGGACGAACTGGAAGAACTGGCCAACGAGCTGATGGTGGATATCGAGCTGGAAGCCTGATCCGGGCAGGCCGCTTCAATCCAGCCGCTTGTTGAACCGCATGATCGCGATGGTCATCGCGATCCCGATGAAAATTCCCAGGACCGCAAGCTCGGAAGATAGCTCCTGCAGCGTCGCCCCGCGCAGAACCACCCCCCGGATCAGGCGCATGAAATGGGTCATCGGCAAAATCTCCGCGATCCACTGGGCGGCGCGCGGCATGCCGTCGAAGGGAAATACGAATCCGGAGAGCAGAATGGACGGCAGCAGGATGAAAAAGGTCATCTGCATGGCCTGGAACTGGGTGAGTGCGATCGTCGATATGACCAGGCCCAGGGCCAGGTTGGCGATGATGAACATCAGCGAGACCAGGTAGACATCGGCCAGGGCGCCGCGCAGGGGCACATCGAACAGCCAGGCGCCGAGGATCAGCACCAGGGTGACCTGGATCAGGCCGATCGCCACGTAGGGCAGGATCTTGGCCAGCATCAGCTCGGCCGAGCGCACCGGTGTCGTGATCAGTAATTCCAGGTTGCCGCGCTCGCGCTCGCGCACGATGGCCACGGCGGTGAACATCGTCATCGTCATGGTCAGGATCACGCCGATCAGGCCGGGCACGGTGTTGACCGGTGAGCGCCGTTCGGGATTGTAGTAGGTGCGGAGCTCGATCTGAGGCGGGCGGTCGGTGAACGGCGACGTCCTCATCGAGTTGGCGATGCCGGCGATGGCGCCCTGGACCACCGTGTCGGAGCCGTCCACCAGCATCTGGATGGCGGCCCGCTCAGGCTGCCGCAGGCGGCGCTCGTAGTCGTGTGGGATATAGATGCCCGCAACGATTTTTCCCTGGCGCATCAGTGATTCGAGTTCCTCCGCATCGGCGGCCTGGTACCTGATGTCGATGACCTGCGTGTGCGCCATGTCCATGACGACCTGACGAGACGTCGCGGTATTCGAAAGGTCCGCAACGCCGGCCGACAGGTGGCGCACATCCATGTTGATGGCGTAACCGAACAGCAGCAGCTGCAGGGCCGGGATGCCGACAATCATTCCGAATGTCAGGCGGTCGCGCGACAACTGCCGGAGTTCCTTGGCGACGACGGCAAAAATGCGCTGCAATGACTTCATGCTGCCTGGTCCCTGGCCGCTTTCCGCGCCTGCGTGGCCGCAACGAAAACGTCTTCCAGGCTGGGGCGGACCGGTTCGCAGCTCGCCAGGGGCAGGCCCGCCTCGCCGGTCACCCGGGAAATGGCTCCGGACGGGTCCTTCAGGTCCTTGGCCGTCATCACCCTGAGCGTGTTTCCGATTTGCGCGGTGCTCCGGACGAATGGCTGTGTATCCAGGAAACGGGCGACGGTGCGGGGCTCCGGCGACTCGACCAGCACGACACGGGCGTCGATTCCCGCCGAAAGCTGGTCCGGGCTTCCGGACGCGACGAGAACACCGAGGTCCAGGATGGCCAGGGCATGGCAGCGTTCTGCTTCATCCATGTAATGGGTCGAGACCAGGATGGTGGTGCCCTCGGCGACCAGGTCGAACAGCGTCTCCCAGAAGGCCCGGCGGTTCTCGGGATCGACCGCGGAGGTGGGCTCGTCCAGGAACAGCAGTTCGGGACCATGCAGCGTCGCTGCGGCCAGTGCGAGGCGCTGTTTCTGGCCGCCACTCAGCGTGCTTGCGCGCTGCCTGAGGATGCGGTCCAGCTGGTAACGTTCCACCGCGTCGGGAATGCGCTGTTTGCGCTCCTGTCGGGACAGCGTGTAGATGTTCGCGATGAAGTCGAGGTTCTCCCTCACCGTCAGGTCGCCGAACAGGGAGAATTTCTGGGTCATGTAGCCGACCTTGCGGCGCAGGGACTCGGCCTGTTTGGGAATGTCCAGGCCCAGCACCCGGATCTGGCCGCGGGTCGGGGTCAGCAGTCCGCACAGCATCCGGATGGAAGTCGATTTGCCGGAGCCATTGGGCCCCAGGAATCCGTAGATCCGGGAGCGGGGTACGTCGAGATCGAGGTCGTTGACCGCTACGACCGTGCCGAAATCCTTGGTCAGGCCCCGCGCCCGGATGGCCAGTTCTGAGCCGTCGGTTTCCGGGGTGTAGCTCATTCGACCGGGAAATCGGCCTGCAGGGGAACGCCCGTCGGTAGATCGGCGGCATCGGGCACGTCGATCTCCGCCAGGAAACTCAGGCGCGAGCTGTCGTGTTCGGTGAGCGCGAAATAGGGGGTGAAGGTGGCGTCGGAGGACACCCAGCGCACCCGTCCTGCAAAGGCGGCGTCTTCGCCGTCCACCCTTACGTCGATGCGGGTTCCCGGAGTTACCCGGGTCCTGAGGTGTTCCGGCACGTAGACCCGCGCATAGGTCCGTGAACTGTCGAGCACGATGGCGATCGTGGTGCCGGGCGCCGGGCGCTCACCGATCCGGTACAGCACCTTGTCGACGACCCCGGAAACGGGTGCGAAAATCTTTGTGCGGTCCAGGTCGAGCTGCGCCTGGCGCACCTGGGCCTCGCTGGCCTCGACCGCGGCGGCGGCCTGTTCCAGTTCTTCCGGCGTGGTGCCGTGCAGCAGGCGGTCCAGTGCTTCCGAGTCTGCTTTCACCTGGGCTACGGCCGCTTTGAAATCGGCCTCAGTACGGTCCCGTCTGCCTTCGCTTGACAGGCCTTGTTCGAACACTGCCCGGGTCCGTTCGTAGTCGGCCTGCGCGTTGCGCTCGCGCACGCGGCTGGCCTCCAGCTTCGCCCGCGCCTCCCGGATCAGTTCCTGGCGGGGGCCGCGCTCCAGTTCAGCCAGGCGCGCCGCGGCCTGGTTGCGCAAGCCGATCTGTTGTTCCAGCCGCGCGGCCGCGCGTGACGGGTCCTGTTCCAGGATGGGATCGCCGGCCACCACCGCCTGGCCGTCTTTCGCCAGGATCGAAACGATCGGCTCGTTGCTTTCGACCACCACGTCGATCCGGTCTCGTTCCAGCGTTCCCACCATGTAGGTCCGCTCTTCCCGGCTGCAGCCGGTCGCTGTCGCCAGAAAGACGCAGAAAAGTGCGGTTGGCAGTCGAAATGCGGTCACGGAGGTCACCATTCGTCCCCTCAGCCTGTGGGCTGCAATGCTGCCAGTATAGCCGCAAGAAAGCGGTTGTCATCCCAACTTCCATCGGTGGTGAATCCCAGGCGGACCACGACCACGCCCTGCTCGGGAAAGACAGCCACGATCTGCCCGCTGTAGCCGTGCGCGTAGAACGTCGAGGCGGGCAGGTCGGGGTAGCTGCGCCGGGCGCCTTCGATCCCGGCATTCAGCCAGAACTGCGCGCCGTACTGGCCCCTGTTTGCCGCGGGCGCCGGAGTAACGGACCATCGAATCCAGCCTTCCGGCAACAGCGGCCGGCCGTTCCAGCGGCCTTCCTGCAGCCAGAACTGGCCGAGCCGGGCCCAGTCCCGCGCCGTTGCGTAGGAAAAGGACGAGCCGACCGGCGAGTCCGAGGAATCGAATTCGATAACCATCGAGGTGATTCCAAGGGGTTCATACAGGCGGCTGCGGATGAATGCATGGGCGTCCGCTGCGGTGCCGCCCGCCGCGTCGCGGAATATCCGGGCCAGGATGTTGCTGGTCCCGCTCGAATAATACCAGCGTGTTCCCGGCTCGTGCGCCAGCGGTGCCGCGGCGGCGAATGCGGCGGCGCTGTGCTCGGTGAACAGCATATTCGTTGCATCGCTGCCGGGTTCGTACACCTCTTCGAAGTCCAGGCCGCTGCTCATCTGGAGCAGGTGGCGGATCGTGATCTGCCGCCGGGGGTCGTCCCCGGATTGCCATTCCGGCACCGGGGCCGGGTCATCCAGGTCCAGGACGCCGTCCCCGACCAGCATGCCGATCAGGTTGTTGGTCACGCTTTTGGTCATTGACCAGCCGATCAGTGGCGTGTGGCGGGCGAAGCCGGGCGCGTAGCGTTCGGCCAGGACCCGGCCATCTTTCATGACGACGACGGCGCGCGTACGCCGCCGGCTGTCGTCGGACGGCTCGCTGAAGGCTTCGTCCAGCACGCCTTCCAGCGCCGGTAGTTCTCCCGGCTGGCCCGGCAGCGATGACAGGCGGGCGCTGCGCCCGGGTGGCGTCCCGGGCAGGGGCGCCAGGTCCGAGGCCTCGACACCGGCGGCAATGGTGCATCCCAGGCCTTCGCGATAAACAGCCGTCGTGCTCAGCAATCCGCCGGCGACGTGGGCGGTCACCTGCCGGGAAACCTCGTCGATTTCGTAGCTGCCCCAGTCAAAGAGCGGATGGATATCCTCCAGGTCCGCATGGATTTCCGCCGGATCGTTCCGGCCGGCGACGAAATACTCCGAGCAGAGGGTCTTGGCCATGTACCCGCCGCCCATCGGAAGAACCTTGCCGGCTTGCCAGGCGGCCAGCAGAAAAACCAGGAACAACGCCACCCCCAGCGCCCGCAGGAACATTTTCATTCTTCCGGGCCCCCGCCGTGGCCGGTGACGCCCAGGCCCATGCGCTTCGATGGAGCCAGCAGCACCCTGGGCGAACGGCTGAAGCCGTCCACGATGAGTTGCACCGGAATGCGGGTCCAGGTCGCCGTGTCCACGAGGAACAGTCCACCGTCTCCCACCAGCGTCAGCAGGCTGCCATCATTCGTGAATTCAAGATCGCAAACCATGGATTTCACATCGACCTCGTGGAAGATTTCGTTGAGTTCCAAATCGAGCACGGTCACCTTGTTCGTCATCGGTCCGGGCTTGACGTCCACCAGGAATCGGCCATCCGGAGAGGCGCTGATGAACCGTCCACAGTTTCTTGGATCGTGCGCGGACAGGCCGCCGCCGAGGCCCGTTGCGATCAGGCCGACCTGCAGGGCGTAGAGTGCACCCGTGCCGACCCATTGCCCAACGGCCTTGTCTTCCTTCAGTTCTTCGGCCTCTTCCCCGGTCAGGAATTTCCAGATGGCGACGTCATCGCCTGCAATGATTAATTCACGCTTAGAATCAATCACTTCTAAATCTGATATATCACCCTTTGTTTCGTGCCGGGCCACTTCCTGGCGTGTTTCCATGTCCCATATCACCACCGCCCGGTCGTGGCCGGCCGAAGCCATGTACTTTCCATCCGAGCTGAAAACCATGTCGTTGATGCGGTCGACATGGGACAACAGGAGTTCCGGATCACCGGCTTCGTTTCCTTTCAACTGCGCCAGGACGATGGTGCCGTTCCGGGTTCCAAGGACCAGTTCTCCGGTCGTCGGCGCATAGGCGAGGCTGATCGCGTCGATACCTAGTCCGGGCGATTCCACCTGGGTGAGTTTTTCACCGTTCCGGACGTCCCAGACCGTCGCCAGCGCACCCATGCCCGTGCTGACTATACGGTGGTCGTCCAGAAATTCCAGCGTGTCCCCTATGCCGGAGCGGGGCAGGGTGAAGCTCTTGCCTTTTTTGTCGACGGCCCAGAACCATCCGACCTGACGGCGCTGTTCGAGATCGAAAAGCACGATGACCATCTGGTTGGCCGCAGCAGCCAGTTTTCCATCGGGTGAGATCGTGACCGTCGAATAGCCGTCCCAGAAATTGTCGACTTTTTCAGGTGGCGGCGCGGTCGCACATGCCGCCAGCATCAACGCGGCCAACAGAGCCTGGGCAAGGTAAAAAACCGTCGAACGGCCGGCTCCGCACCTGTTATGATTTCGCGTCTCGGAATTCATGACGCGGATATTTAAACACAGGAAAAACCCGATGCGGCCAACTCTGAACGTACTCAGCGAGGAAATGATCATCCGGATCCTGGACGAGGCCAAGCGGATCATGGCCGAACGGGGCATGGAGGTCCGCGGGGAAAAACTGCGCCAGCGGCTGCTCGAGCACGGCCTGCGGACGGACAGCAGCGGGGAGCGGATCCTGTTTCCGCATGACGTCGTGGAGCGTGCCATCGAATCGGCGCCCGAATCGTTTACCCTGTATGACCGGGACGGCAATCCGCATGCGGAACTGGGCGGCTACAACGTCAATTTCGTCCCGGGTTCCAGCGGCCTCAAAATCCTGGACCATCGCACGGGCGAAACGCGCCTGGCCGATTCCACCGATTTCGTAGAGTACGTCCGCCTGGCCGATGGTCTGGAGCACATCGGCTACCTGGCCACCGCATTTTCCACCAACAAGGATATCGAGCCGCAGGTTTCGGACGCCTGGCGGCTGTACATGTCGCTACTTAACTCGAAGCGGCCCGTGGCTTCCGGGGCATTCAGCGAACACGGCATCCCTCGCCTGGTGAATCTGCTGCGTCTGTTCCGGCGCGATGCGGACGAACTGGCTGCGAAGCCCATGTCGGTGTTCACGATCACCGCCACCGGCAATTTCCGCTTTGGGGAAGACTCGTGTCAGAACCTGATGGACAGTGTCGAAGCGGGCATCCCGGTGGAAATCGTGCCGGTGACCCTGATGGGCCTGATCGCCCCGGTCACGCTGGTCGGCGCCCTGGTCTTCCACTGCGTGGACGTATTGACCGGCCTGACCATGGCCCAGGTCCTGCGCCCGGGGCACCCGGTGCTGTTCGGCGGCGCGCCCGCCACCTTCCACATGAAAGCGGCGAGTTCGCCGATGGCGGCGATCGAGGCGCAGCACCTGGACGTGGCCTACGTGGCCATCGCCAAATATCTGGGTCTGCCGTCACAGGCGTATATGGCGCTCAGCGACGGCAAGGAACTGGACGCCCAGGCGGGTGGCGAGTCTTTCAGCAGCGCATTGCTGGCGGCGCTTGCCGGGGTGAACTCGGTGGCCGGACCGGGCATGCTGGATTTCGTACTGACCTTCAGCCTGCCAAAACTGGTTTTCGACAACGAAGTCTGCGGCCAGGCGCTGCATTTCTGCCGCGACATCCGGGTGCTGGACGATTTGCCCAGCGACGCCCTCGTTGACCACCTGATCAACGAGGGGCACCTGATTACGGCCGAGCAGACACTGGAACACTGGCCGCGGGAACTCTACCTGACCGACCCGGTGATCGACCGCACGACCCGCGACACGGCGGAAAAGACCGCCGGGCCCAGCCTGCTGGAACGCGCCTGCGAGCAGGTCGAAACGCGCCTGGCGAACTATCAACCCTTCGACACGGACCCGGACGTGGACGCCGAGATGAGGGCGATCATCACTTCCGGGCTGGAATCGCAGGACAAGCTGCCCAAGCTGCCGCCGCCGCCCGACGCCAGCGCCGCCAGCGCGGCAAGCGGACGCCGCAGGAGCCGCCGCAGAAGGCGCCGCTGATTTTCCACGGCTGTAGGAGCCGCGAGGACCGGGGTCAGAGTAAAGGGCCAGAGTAAATTTACTCTGGCCCTTTACTCTGACCCCACCATCCGACGTCCAGGCCCGGGGCGGCCAATCAGCTCAAAGGAATTCCGAGATCAGGTCCTGCACGTTGACCCGGGCCCTGATCCGGGCGCAGAGCAGGAAGGAACCCACCAGTTTGCGATGCAGGAACACCGTTTCGGGCGGCGGCGCGCGAAACTCACCGCCGCTTTTCCATAACAGATCGAAACCGGCGTCGCGGGCGCGGGAAACCAGGTCGGAAGCACCAAAATCGTAAACGCCGGAGTACCGGATCGGCTCGCAAATCAACCGGATGATGTCCAGGATGCGACCGGCGTGATCCGCGCTGTCGTCCGGGTGCAGGTAGCCAATGTCCTCGGCATAGCGGCGAGAGGCCCCGTCATCCTGTTCGATCAGCGCGCGGGATATCCTTGCATACTTGGAGGTGAATTCCGGGGTGAAATTAACGGTCGAGCCGAAGTCGAGCAACACGATACGGCCGTCGTCCGGGCGGTAAAGGTAATTGGCGAAGTTCGGATCGGTCTGCATGGTGCGGAATTCAAACAGTTCGCGGAACATCAGCTGTTCCAGCAATGACCCGGCCTCGTCCCGCAGCGACTGGTCGACGCCTTTTTCACCGAGCGTCTCCAGTGGTTCGCCGCTGACATGGTCCATGGCCAGGATGCGTTTCGTGGTCAGATCGTCGTGCACCCTGGGGACCACGAAGCGGTCGTCGTCTTCGACCAGTTCGCGGTAAGCCCTGAGGTAATCGGCCTCGACGATGTAGTCCGCCTCCTGTTTCAGCTGCCGCTTGGCCTCGCGAACGATACCGCTGACGTCCATGGAGATCGGGAGGATGCGGGCCATCCGCAGGAACATGGCCATGTTGTCCACGTCGCTGTTGATGCTTTTGGCCACGCCCGGATACTGGATTTTCAGGGCGAGATCTCGGCCGTCCTTCGTAATGGCGCGGTGCACCTGGCCAATCGAGGCGGCGGCGATGGGCCGGTAGTCGAACCGTTCGAATTTCTCTTGCCAGCCTTTGCCGTATTCGCGCCCCATCACGCGGCGGATCTGGGTGTCCGGCATGCTGTCGGCGGAGTCGCGAAGGATGGCCAGGGCGTCGGAGAATTCCCGCGGCAGGATGTCGACGCTTTCCATCGACAGGATCTGTCCCATCTTCATCGCCGCGCCGCGCATCCCGGCCAGGCGCCGCGCCAGTTTCTGGGCATTGCTCGCGGTCAGGAAGACGTTGACCGCCTCGTCCGGCGCTGCCCGGACCAGGCGCTTCACGCCCTCGGCGGCACCGCCCACCGCCAGTTCGCCGGCCGTGAAGCCGAGGCGGACCAGGCGGCCGAGGCGCGTGGTGGGGACGCGTGATTTGCGCGTGCTCATGGCACTATTCTAGTCTGCTTCAGATGCCGACCCTCAGCGATCGCACGACCCGATCGGGAAAGTCGGTGAATATGCCGTCCAGGCCCAGTGTATCCCTCAGGAAGACCGCGTCCGCCTTGATATGGGCGATGGCGGAGGGCGGCTCGTCCGCGCGCAGCGTGTAGGCGTGCACGAACAGTCCGCTCCGGTGGGCGAGGCTTGTCAAATCTGATATATCAGCAGGCTCCCCGGTTTCAACACGAACCACCTGGTGGAGGGCGGGGCCGATGCCGTCGGCGACTCGCGCGATGTCGTGCAGGCCGTCTTCGGTCCGAAGGTAATCAAAATCGCTGGCGCTTTCCTCCCACTCGTTTTCCCCGATCAGCTGAACCATGGTCAGGTCCGATCCCAGCTCGAAGCGGCCGTATTGAAGATACCCGAGGTCGAAGGACTGGAGCACGGCCCGGTCGCCGCGCTTGCAGTAGTCGAAACAGGAAAGGGTGTCCAAAACCGCCCCGACGAGGTCCCTGCCCCGGTCCGTGTGCCAGGCTGGCGATTTCGGTTCGATGTAAAGCCCGACGTCTCGGCCGCTGGAGCGATTCAGGCCCTGGATCAGGGTGATCTCCTCTGCCAGGGTGGGAATGCGGAATATGGCGTCCCCGTGTGGGAATCGCCCCGCGTAAACGGGCTGCCCGTCCTTCCCGGTCCGTTCGTGGAGGCGGAGCGTCCGGATTTCTTCCAGCGTGAAATCGATGGCGTAGTGCCGCCCGTCGCTGGCTTCCCGGCCCGGGAATTTCTCCGCCACGTCGCTGACCGCGTCCAGGTACAGATCATGCAGGACGATCAGTTCGCCATCACGGGTCAGCACCACGTCCTGTTCGATGTAGTCGGCACCCATCGCGTGCGCCATGGCAACGCCTTCCAGGGTGTGTTCCGGAAGGTAACCGGAGGCGCCGCGGTGGGCGATGACGGTGAAGGGGTTCAATTCCCGACGTAATCGAAACGCCCGGTGAAATGCCTCAGGGCCGGCGGCTGCCTGATGAACCTCATACCGCGGAGGCTTTCACGTTTCCTGAAGACCCCTGCCACCACTTCGACCACGTAATCCATGTGCGCCTGGGTGTACATCCGCCGCGGAATGGCCAGCCTGACGAGGTCCATATGTGCCGGTTCCTCCTTGCCGTCCGGCCGCAGGCCGAACATGGCGGTGCCGATCTCGCAACCCCGGATGCCGCCCTCGAGGTACAACTCGACTGCCAGGGACTGCCCGGGGTATTCCAGCGGCGGAATGTGCGGGAGCATCTGACGGGCGTCGATGTACACGGCGTGCCCGCCGGCCGGTTTCATGATCGGCACGCCGGCTTCCGATATGTGCCGGGCCACATACTGCGTGGAGGCGACGCGGTACCTGAGATAGTCCTCCTGGACGACTTCTTCCAGGCCGACTGCGATCGCTGCCAGGTCGCGTCCCGACAGGCCGCCGTAGGTGGAGAAGCCCTCGGTCAGGATCAGGCGATTTCGGCATTCGACGGCCAAGTCCTCGTTGTTCATGGCGAGCCAGCCGCCGATATTGGCAAGGCCGTCCTTTTTGGCACTCATGGTGCAGCCGTCCGCGTAGGAGAACATCTCCCGTACGATGTCGATGACCGCGTGGTCCGCGTATCCGGGTTCCCTGAGCTTGATGAACCAGGCGTTTTCGGCGAAACGGCAGGCGTCGATGAACAGCGGGATGCCGTAGCGGTCGCACACTTCCCGGGTCTGGCGGATGTTTTCCATCGAAACGGGCTGTCCGCCACCCGAGTTGTTGGTCACGGTCAGCATGCACAGCGGAATGTTTTCCACCCCGCGGTCTTCGATGAAGCGCTCTAGCGCCGCGACGTCCATGTTGCCCTTGAAAGGATGCTCGAGTTCGGGGTGCTTGCCTTCTTCGATCACCAGGTCGGCGGCTTCCGCGCCCTGGGCTTCCACGTTGGCCCTCGTGGTGTCGAAATGCGTATTGTTCGGGATGGCGTGCGTACCGTTAGCCACGACCGTGAACAGGATGCTCTCGGCTGCCCGCCCTTGGTGGGTCGGGATCAGGTACTTGAATGGCATCAGGTTTTCGACGGCGGATTTGAAGCGGTAGAACGACGGGCTGCCGGCGTAGGACTCGTCGCCCTCCATCAGCGCGCCCCACTGCCGGGCGCTCATGCTGGAGGTGCCCGAGTCGGTCAGCAGGTCGATGAGCACGTCTTCGGACTTCAGGGTGAACAGGTTGTAATGGGCGTCCATCATGGATCGCTCCCGCTCCTCGCGGGTGGTCATGCGGATGGGCTCGACGGATTTGATTCGAAACGGTTCAATGATGGTTTTCATGCGGGCCATTCTACAGGGGCAGGGCGGTCGTGTACTTGACCCGACGCAGGGCGAAGCTCGAACTGGCGGAATGCACACTGGGGTGATCGAGGATGTGGCCGTTCAGGAGGGCGTTGTAGGATTCCATGTCCCTGGAAATGATCAGCAGCACGTAATCCCGGTCCCCGGATACGGAGTAGCATTCCATCACTTCCGGCAGGGCCTGGACGTGGGCTTCGAACTCTTTCCGGGTCCGGTCCGAGTGCTTGACCATGCTCACCGACAGCATCACGTGAATCTGGAGCCCCAGTTCCTTCGGGTTCAGCAGGGCGACTTTGCCCTCGATCAGGCCCGCTTCCTCGAGTTCACGGATACGCCGCCACACGGAGGTCCGTGACTTGCCCGAAAGCTCTGCGAGGTCGATCTGGCTCAGGGCGGTGTCCTTTTGCAGCGCGTCCAGGAGACGCCGGTCGGAGTGCGTGATTTCATTCATGACATTAGTTTCAAAATAAGGATAATACGGAAATATTTGTTTTAAATATATCGGATCATTACTGATTTTGAAACACTTATTCTCTATTTTTTGGAGATAATATCTAACAGTGAAAGTCTTTTTTATCCGAAATCTGTAAGCGAGTATGAGCACATGAAAGACAAAGCCGGACACAGCTGGGCAGAGCCCTACAAGATCAAGATGGTGGAATTACTGCGGATGACCACGCGAGAGGAACGCGAGCGTGCCATCGAGGAAGCCGGGTACAACACCTTCCTGTTACGTAGCCGGGACGTCTACATCGACCTGCTGACCGACTCGGGGACCTCCGCGATGAGCGACCGCCAGTGGGCCGGGCTGATGATGGGCGATGAAGCCTACGCGGGCAGCGAGAATTTCTACAACCTGGAAAACGCGATTCAGGAGTTCTACGGTTACAAATATCTGGTGCCAACCCACCAGGGCCGGGGTGCGGAGCACCTGATGTCGCAGATCATGATCCGGGAAGGCGACTACGTGCCGGGCAACATGTATTTCACCACCACCCGGCTGCACCAGGAGATGGCCGGCGGGCACTTCGTGGACGTCATCGTGGACGAGGCGCACGACCCCGCAAGCAAGCACCCCTTCAAGGGTAACGTCGACCTCGAAAAACTGGACCGCCTGGTACGCGAAGTCGGCGTAGACCGGATTCCCTACATCAGCCTGGAGGGCTGCGTGAACATGGCCGGCGGACAGCCATTCTCGATGGCCAACCTGAAGGAACTCAATGCCTACTGCCGCACGCATGACATACCGATCATGCTGGACGCGACCCGGACCATCGAAAACGCCTGGTTCATCCGCCGGCGCGAGGAAGGTTATGCCGACAAGAGCATCCGCGAAATCCTGCGCGAGATCTGCGACCTGACGGACGGCTGCACGATGTCGGCCAAGAAGGACCTGCTGGTGAACATCGGCGGATTCTTCGCCTGCAACGACAGGGAACTGTTTATCAAGGCACAGAACATGGTGGTGGTCTACGAAGGCCTGCACACCTACGGCGGCCTGGCCGGGCGCGACATGGAAGCCATGGCGCAGGGGCTGCGTGAAGCCGTGCTCCAGGAACACCAGGACGCCCGTATCGGTCAGGTCCGCTACCTTGGCGTCCACCTGCGCAAAGCGGGTGTCCCGATCGTTCGCCCGATCGGCTCACACGCGATTTTCCTGGATGCCAGGGCCTTCCTGCCGCACCTGGCCCAGGACCAGTACCCGGCGCAGACACTGGCAGCCGAACTCTACCTGGAGGCGGGTATACGCAGCATGGAGCGCGGAAACGTATCCGCCGGGCGCGACCCCGAGACCGGTGAGAACCGCCACCCGGCGCTGGAACTCGTGCGGCTGACGCTGCCGCGCCGCGTCTACACGCAGGCGCACATGGACGTGGTGGTCGAAGCCGTGGCCGGCGTGTTCGAGCGCCGCGAAGAGATCCAAGGCCTGAAAATGGTTTACGAGCCGGAGTACCTGAGATTTTTCCAGGCACGGTTCGAACCCATCGAATAATCAAAACCAGGAATAATCAGAAAGAGATAGGCTATATTTCTATGAGAACATGGAGAAAGCAATGACAGACCTGTATGAAAACCCGATGGGGCTCGACGGATTCGAATTCGTCGAGTTCGCCTCGCCCGAGGAGGGCGTGCTGGAGCCCTTGTTCGAAACGCTCGGGTTCACCGAGGTGGCCAGGCACCGGTCGAAGGCCGTCACGCTGTGGCGCCAGGGCGGGATCAATTTCATTATCAACAGCGAACCGGGCAGCCATGCGGCCTACTTTGCCGAAGAACACGGCCCCAGCGCCTGCGGCATGGCTTTCCGCGTTGCCGACTCCCACAAGGCCTACGAAATGGCGCTCGAGAACGGCGCTCAGCCGGTTGAAATCCCGGTGGGCCCGATGGAATTGCGGCTGCCCGCGATCAAGGGTATCGGCGGCGCACCGCTGTACCTGATCGACCGCTACGAGGTCGGTGAGAGCATCTACGACATCGACTTCGAATTCCTCGAAGGCGTGGACCGCCACCCCGAGGGTTGCGGTTTCCAACTCATCGATCACCTGACCCACAACGTGTACCGCGGGCGGATGGAATACTGGGCGAATTTCTACGAGCGCCTGTTCAACTTCCGCGAAATCCGCTATTTCGACATCAAGGGCGAGTACACGGGCCTGTTGTCCAAGGCGATGACCGCACCGGACGGCAAAATCCGCATACCGCTGAACGAGGAAGCGACCCAGGGTTCCGGCCAGATCGAGGAATTCCTGCTGCAATACAACGGCGAAGGCATCCAGCACATCGCGCTGATCTGCGACGACCTGCCGGCGTGCTGGGACCGCCTGAAGGAGCGGGGCCTGCCGTTCATGACGCCCCCGCCCGAAACCTACTACGAGATGCTGGACGAACGCCTGCCCGGCCATGGAGAACCCGTCGATGAGCTGCAGGCGCGCGGCATCCTGCTGGACGGCTCCACCGAGAAGGGCGACCCGCGGCTGCTACTGCAGATCTTCTCCGAAACGATGATCGGCCCGGTGTTTTTCGAGTTCATCCAGCGCAAGAAGGACGAGGGCTTCGGCGAAGGCAACTTCACCGCCCTGTTCGAATCCATGGAACGGGACCAGATCCGCCGGGGTGTCCTCGAAGCCGACTGACTCTCTCGTTGTGCTGTGCCCTGTAGGAGCGGATTTATCCGCGATGGTTTTGAATTTTTGTTCTTGTTGGTGAGCTGCTCTCCGCGGTTAATAAAGGGCATAAAAACACTAAAACCATCGCGAATGAATTCGCTCTTACATGTGCAGCGCGTCAGCGCGGCGGGCGCAAAGCCGAAGAATTTTTCCGCGAGGTGACCTGGGTCTTTGCGCCCGGTTGGGGTTCCGGGTAATTTCTGGGATGAATTCCGGCACGGGTAATTTGCGCACATGACCAGACTCTCCACCATCGACAGCGGCTTCCTGCTGACCGAATCGCATCACAGCCCCAAACACATCGGCGGGCTCATGGTTTTCAGGCTTCCCAAGGGCAAGGGCGCCGCCTGGCTGCGGAAGCTGCTGGACGACATGCGGCAGCATCCGCCGGGCTTCCCTCTGGACCAGCGGGTCCGGAGCCAGGGCGGATTGTTGTTCGAACTGGAACCCGACGGCAATTTCGAGATTGACTACCATGTCCGGCACTCCGTGCTGCCCCGCCCCGGCAACGACCGGCAGTTCAATGACGTGCTGGCCCGCCTGCACGCGAACCTGCTGGACCGCGAACGTCCGCTGTGGGAATTCCACCTGATCGAAGGCCTGGCCGGACGGCGCTTCGCATTGTATTTCAAAGTCCACCACGCCCTGTGCGACGGCATAACGTTCGGGCGCTGGATCGACGAGTCGACATCGCTCTCGCCCGAGGACATGAGCCTGCGGCCGATCTGGGCGCGCGACGAGGATCCGGAAGAGCGTGCAGACCAAGATGTCGACTACGTGCAGTTGATCAAGGATGGCGTGACGACCCTGGGGGGCGGCCTGAGGACCGCGCTGGGCGTGTCGGCCATCACCGCGAAAATGGTGCAGCGCCGCTTTTTCGACCATGACTCCCACATTGCCCTGCCGCTGTCGGCGCCCCGTACCTCGTTCAACGTCCATACCGGCGCCGCCCGGTCCCTTTCCTTCACCTCGTACCCGCTGCAATCACTGCGCGCCATCGGAAAATCCCGCGGTGCGACAATCAACGATGTGTTCATGACGATGTGCGACATGGCGGTCAGCAGGTACTTCGAAGAACATGGCGATGCGCCGGATGGGCCGCTGGTGGCTTACATGCCGGTCAACATCCGGACCGAGGATTTCGACGGGGAGGGAAATCTCGTCACGCTCCTGCAGGTCAAGCTGGCCTCGGAACACGACGATCCGCTGGAATCCCTGGCGGAGGTACACGAGTCCATCATGTCCGCGCGGGAGGTTTACTCGGGCGCTTCATCGACGGCCGTGCAGTATTACAGCCTGATGGTCGCGCTGATGTCGCAGTTCGAGGAAGTGCTCAACCTGGACAAGTACCTGCCGCCGGTCAACAACCTGGTCATTTCCAACGTGCCCGGATCGCGGGTCATGCGATACGTCAGGGGCGCCGAGATCGTGGGCATGTACCCGATCAGCACGCTGCCGCCGATCACCGCGCTCAACGTCACGGCCTGCAGTTTCGCGGGCACGATGTATTTCGGACTGATCGCCGGGCGCACGGCCATACCGGATCTCGATTCGCTGACCTCGTACCTGGACGACGCATACCGGGCGCTGGCCGAGGCAACCGGCGTCCCGGCCGGCCAACCGACAGCGGCGTGATGAGGGTCAGCGAGGCCGTCGCCGGGCGTTTCTCCGCGCGAGCCTTCCTCGATCGCGAGGTGCCCGGCGAGAAGATTCGCCGAATCCTGAACCGCGCGCGGCGGGCGCCCTCCGGCGGCAATCTGCAGCCCTGGCACGTGCACGTCTGCGCGGGAGAAGCCCTGGAGGCCCTGAAAGCGCGAATCGGGGATGCCCGCCGCGAACACCCGAAAGGCGAGCCGCCGCAATACGCGGTCTATCCGGCGGACCTGCCCGAACCCTATCGTTCCCGCCGCTACCGCTGCGGCGAGGACCTATATGCCTCGCTGGACATCCCCCGCGAAAACCGCCTGGGGCGCCTGCAGCAGTTCGCGAAAAACCTGGACGGGTTCGGCGCCCCGGTGGTGCTGTTTTTCTCGATCGACCGCATCATGGGCCGGAACCAGTGGGCGCACCTGGGCATGTTCATGCAGACCATCATGCTGCTGGCGGTGGACGAAGGGCTGCATACCTGTCCGCAGGAAGCCTGGTCGGCCTTCAGCGGAACCATCAGCGAATTTCTCGGGTTGCCGGAAAGCCGGATGTTCTATTGCGGCATGGCGGTCGGTTACGCCGATCCGGATCACCCGATCAACCGGTGGCGCACCGAACGGGCCCCGCTGGAGGACATTGCCAGCTTCGTCTTGTTCCCGCCGGCTTAAGGCCTTATCTTCTGGGGCATGAGCATCGCTTCCGATCACCTGCTGGAAATCCGAGAACTGGTCAAGGACCACCTGGCCCATCGCGAAGAACTCGAGCTTTCCGCTGAGCGTGAAAAGATCCTGATGCAGCGCATCCGGGAGCGGCTGGAGGCGGAAAACGCCGTGCTGGTCGCCCATTACTACACCCAGGACTCGGTGCAGGATTTGGCGGAAGAGACCGGCGGCATCGTCAGCGACTCGCTGGAAATGGCGCGCTTCGGCAAGGAACACCCGGCGCAGAACCTTGTGGTGGCCGGCGTGAAGTTCATGGGCGAAACGGCCAAGATCCTGACGCCGGAGAAACGGGTGTTGATGCCCACGCTGGAAGCGACCTGCTCGCTGGACATCGGGTGCCCGTCGGACGAGTTTTCCGAATTCTGCGACCAGCATCCTGACCGCATCGTGGTGGTCTATGCCAACACCTCGGCTGCGGTCAAAGCCCGGTCTGACTGGGTGGTCACCTCCAGCATCGCAAAAGACGTGGTTTCCCACCTGCATGAAAAGGGCGAGAAGATCCTGTTCGCGCCCGACCGCCACCTGGGCGATTACATCCAGCGCGCCACCGGCGCCGACGTACTGATCTGGGACGGCGCCTGCATCGTGCACGAGGAGTTCAAGGCCGACGGCGTGCGTCACCTGATGGAAGAGCACCCGGACGCGGCCGTCCTGGTGCACCCCGAATCGCCTGCCCCTGTGATCGAACTCGCCGACCGCGTCGGTTCCACCAGCCAGATCATCGACGCCGCGGTCACCATGGACAATCCGAGGTTCATCGTCGCCACCGACCAGGGGATTTTCCACACGATGCAGAAGGCCGTCCCGGACAAGGAACTGATCATCGCCCCCACCGCCGGCCACGGCGCCACCTGCTACAGCTGCGCCAACTGCCCCTGGATGGCGATGAACGAACTGGAATCCCTGGCGCAGGTCTTCGATCGCGCGGACAACGAAGTCTTGGTCGATTCCGAGCTCGGCCAACGCGCCATGCTCCCCCTCCAACGCATGCTCGACTTCAAAAAGAAACTGTAAGAGCGAATTTATTCGCGATGGTTTTATGTTTCTTTTGAGCCGTGCCAAGGTGAGAAGCCGGGTAGCTCTTTGCAGGACAGGTTCGAGACATCCCTGTGCACTCCTCGACTGTTCCCGACAGCTCGAGGGTCCTGCAAAGAGCTACCCGGCTGCTCCTCGTAACGCCGAATAACACCACCGCGGTTGTCTGTATAAGGCCTTGACAGACGGATCAGGGAGCCCCTTCCAGGACAATAAAGCTGTCGGGAACAGTTTATTAGCGCACAGGGACGTTTTAAGCGTGTCCTGGAAGGGGCTCCCTGATCCGTCTTACTGGCACGGCGCTCAAGAGACATAAAACCATCGCGAACGCGCCACGGCATTCCGGCGGCACTTTTTTCGCCTGCGGCGAAAGCCGTTCCGCCTGCATTGCCTGCGCTAATTCGCTCTTACAGCATTTATTTAAGGTTAGGTTAAGGTGGGAGTGGCTATATTATGACTGTTCCATCTGATTGGAATACTCTTTTTGGCTGCTCCAAAATAAAGGCCGGCAAGCAATTTGTCGGCTTTTTTTTCAGGCGGCGGGTAAATCCAGTTCGGCCTTGAGGCCTCCCAACTCGCTGCGGCCCAGTTTCAGCGATCCACCGTACAGGTTCGCGATGTCCTCGGTGATGCCCAGCCCTTGCCCGTGTCCCGGCGAAAGCTCGTCCAGCTTGCGCCCCCGCCGCGTTATGGTTGAGAGCTCCGCTTCGTCGATTCCGGGGCCGTCGTCCTCGATTCGCAGAACCAGGCGGTTGTGGTCGCTGGCGCAGCCGACCACCACTTTCGACTCCGCCCACTTGAAGGCATTGTCTATCAGGTTGCCGGTCATCTCCTCCAGGTCCTGGGCTTCGCCGCGGAACCACTGGTCTTGCATGCACTGGAGGTCAATTTTGACTCTCCGGTCTTTATGGATGTGGGAGACGGCGAAACTCACGTCATCGATGACCGATTTCACGCTTGTGCGGTAGCCGATCGCGTCCTGTTTGCCGTAGATGCGGGCGCGCGACAGGTAGTGATCGATGTTGTTGGCCATCATGTGCGACTGGTCCAGGATCAGCTGGCCCTGTTTCCCCGACATGTTTCTTGCCTCGTTGCGGATGACAGTCAGCGGATTCTTGACGGCGTGCGCCAGGTCACCCAACTGGTTTCGCGCCCTTTTCAACAGCGTTTCATTGTGATCCAGCAGGAAGTTCAGTTCGTCGACCAGGGGCTGGACATCCGATGGGAAGTCGCGTGGGAGCCGTTCGGACTTGCCGGCCCGGATGTCGCTAATCGCGGCACGGATGGCCTTGAGCGGTTTCAGGGCCACCGTGACCTGGATGAACATGGCCAACGACAGGCCGATGCCGAGCACCAGGAAACTGGTGAAGATGTGAGTAAAGAATTCGTGCACGTCGTCGCTGATCGCCATTTCGGGGGCCGTTGCAACGACGGTTATCGAACCCGTTTCGTGCGGAAAGGAAACGTGGACGATCTGCCCGCGCAGCACTTGTCCTAGCGGTCCGGGTAATTCCTGCACTTCGTGGTTCTCGTCCAGGATGGCCTCGCTGACGTCGAGGCGATGGTCGCCCAACGAAGTGGAGCGATGCAACGGCCGTCCGCCGGCGATTACCTCCCAGTACCAGCCCGAATGCGGGCGGTGGAAGCGCGGGTCGGTTGGTTCGCGTGCCAGCATTATGCTTCCGTCCGGACCGGTTTCGATCGACGCGATCAGTTCCTCCACGTGGGTGAACACATGTGCGTCGTAGTGGCCCTCGGTGTGATCGCGGTAGAAATTGCCGAGAATCAGGCCGGTGACCACCAGGGTGACGACGACCCAGATGATGGAAAGGGAGATGATCCGCTTGGTGAGCGACTTATCCATCGGGGCCGTCCGCCAGCAACTGGTACCCCAGTCCGCGACGTGTCTTGATCATGTCGGTGCAGACTTTTCCGCGCAGTCGGTTGATCAGCACCTCGATGACGTTGGAATCACGATCGAAATCCTGGTCGTAGATGTGTTCGGTCAACTCCGTCTTGGATACCACTTCGCCGGCGTGCTGCATCAGGTATTCAAGCGTGCGGTATTCCAGCGCCGTCAATTGCATCAGGTTGCCGTCCAGCGTTACGCGGGCAGAAGTCGTATCCATTACCACCCGACCGTTGCCGCATTTGAGGATGGGACTGGCATGGCCGGTCGCCCGTCGTATGATCGCTTCCAGCCGCGCCAGCAGTTCTTCGTACTCGAACGGCTTGGCCAGGTAGTCGTCGGCGCCGGCTCGCAGGCCGGCTACTTTTTCGCGCCAGGTGTGGCGCGAAGTCAGGATCAGCACCGGAACATGGTTGCCGGCGGCACGCCAGCGCTCCAGTACGTCCAGGCCATCCATTTTGGGCAGCCCCAGGTCGAGGACGGCCGCGTCGTATTTTTCCGTTTCTCCCAGGAAGTGCCCCTCCTCGCCGTCGAAGGCACAGTCGACCACGTACATGGCATGCTCGAGCGTGCTCTTGATCTGCCGGCACAACTCCTGGTTGTCTTCGATGACGAGGATTTTCATATCGCACCTCGAGGCGCAAGGGCATCATAGCCCATCGATATTTTGGGACAGCGCGAATCCGTGGTCGCTGACTTGTATCAAGGTATGCCGGGGGGTAAAAGGGACGCTCGTGCTTGCGTACTGGTGTAGGAGCGAATTTATTCGCGATGGTTTCAGGGTTTAATGGCACGGCGCCTAAAACAATAAAAACCATCGCGAACGCGCCACGGCATTCCGGCGGCACTTTTTCGCCTGCGGCGAAAGTCGCTCCGCCTCCATTGCCTGCGCTAATTCGCTCCTACAATTAGCTCGTCATTCGGTGGTTTGGATGATGGCTGCCGGTGACGCCCAAACGCTCCAGCGTCTTCATCAATTGCCGCCAGCGTTGTTCCACGGTTCCGGTATAACCCACCGACATCCGCACCAGGCCCGGGGATATTTGCGCCTGGGCCTTGTCCTCCTCGGTCATCTCGCTGGAAGTGGTGCTGCCCGAGCAGGACATCAGCGTGTCGAAATAGCCCAGGCTGACGGCCATGTATCCGAAGTGGTAATCGTTCTGCAGCATGTCCATCAGCTGGTTGGCCAGCTCCTCGGTCCCCATGTCCAGGGTCAGGATGCCGCCGTAGCCGTAGTCGGGGCAGTGCAGGCTGCTGAGCATTTCGTGGTCCGGGTGTGCGGCCAGGCCGGGGTAGCTGACTTTCAGTCCCATTTCCTGCAGCCGTTCGGCGAACAACAGGGCGCGCCTGCCGTGCTCCGCCATGCGCAGCGAGAGGTGCGGGATGCGCAGGCTGATGTTGAACGCCACCTGGGGATCCATGGTCGGCCCGAGCAGCATCAGCGCGCCGGTGTGCAGGTCCATCAGCTCCAGGATGAATTCCTTGTCGGCGCAGATGGCGCCGGCGATGTGGTCCGAGGCGCCGCCGATGAACTTGGTCATGCTGTGCACGACGATATCGGCGCCCAGGCGTTTCGGGTTCAGGAGCAGCGGGCTGAAGGTGTTGTCGATCACCAGCTTCAGGCCGTGGCGGTGGGCCAGTTCACTGAGCGCCGGGATGTCCGCCACTCGCAGGGTGGGGTTGGCGATGCTCTCGGCGTAGATCACGCGGGTTTTCTCGGTGATGGCATTCTCCACGGCCTGCAGGTCGTTGATGTCAACCATGGAGGTGGTGATCGCGTTCTTGACCGGCAGCATGTCGCGCATCAGCGCATAGGTCCCGCCGTAGACCGTGTTGGAGGAAACGATGTGGTCCCCTGAATTGCAGAGCTGGATCAGCGTGGCCGAAATGGCGGCCATGCCGCTGGCCGTGCAGTAGGCGGCTTCCGTGCCTTCCAGCGCCGCCACTTGCCGTGACAGGTTGTAGACGGTCGGGTTGAAGTGCCTGCCGTAGAGGTAACATCCGTCCTTGTCCGGCCCTTTTTCGCCGTGAAACATGTCGGCCAGGATGTCCGGGTGCATGGCGGTGAACGTGGTGCTGGCCTCCACCGACATGTTGACCCCGCCGTGCTCGCCAAACTCGTGCCGTATCGTGGCCAGGGTTTCCACCGGGTTCTTGATCGTGGGGTGGTGCAATACGTTCTGCCGGGTCTTCATAGTTCCGTCCCTCCTGACATAGAGTGATTAAAATTTTGTCTTTGTAAATTATTATAGAATATAATGCTTATATAACTTACATATACGAATTTAATTCGAAGAGGAGCAGGCATGAAGGCACTGGATCGAATCGACTACGGTATTGTGCGCCTGTTACGGAACAATGCTCGGTTATCAAACAAGGAGATAGCCAGGGAAGTCGGACTGGCGCCTTCCACCTGCCTGGTCCGAACCCGGCAGCTTCAGCAGGCGGGCGTGTTGACCGGCTTCAAGGCTGAGGTCAATCCAGCGGCTCTGGGGGTGGGCCTTCAGGCGATGATTTCCGTCCGTCTCAAGCGGCATTACAAACCTGATGTCGAGGCCTTCCGCCAGCACGCACTGGAACTGCCCGAAGTGGTGCGCCTGTACCACGTGGCCGGTCCGATCGATTTCCTGGCCCACGTCTGGACTCGGGACTCCGAGCACCTGCGCAACCTGGCAATGACTGCCTTCACCGCGCGGCGTGAAGTCTCCCACATCGAAACCGAGCTGATCTTCGAGCACGTCAGCTGCACGGAACTCCCCTCCTTCCTGGACGACCTCATGTAAGAGCGGATTTATCCGCGATGGTTTTATATTCTATTTGAGCCGTGCCAGTGGAGCAGCCGGATAGGGGTTTGCAGGACACGTTCGAGACGTCCCTGTGCACTCCTCGACTGTTCCAGACAGCTCGAGGGTCCTGCAAACCCCTATCCGGCTGCTCTCCTTAATGCCCAATAAAATCACCGCAGTTATTTGTATTGGGCCTTGACAGACGGATCAGGGAGCCCCTTCCAGGACAATAAAGCTGTCGGGAACAGTTTATTAGCGCACAAGGACGTCTTGAGCGTGTCCTGGAAGGGGCTCCCTGATCCGTCTTATTGGCACGGCGTCTAAAAGATATAAAACCATCGCGGATAAATCCGCTCTTACAGTAGGCTCAGCCCCAGAAAAGTGAGTCAGCCCCAGAAAAGTGAGTCAGCCCCAGAAAAGTGAGTCAGCCCCAGAAGTCGGGGCTGAAGACGTCTACGACGCCCTTGTTGTATTTCAGGCCCAGTGGGTGGTCGTATTTCAGGAGAAGGGGACCGTCGATGTCGACGAAATCGCAGAGCTGGGCGACGACGAAGGAGGGCGCCATGCCGAGCGATGTGCCGACCATGTTGCCCACCATCAGTTTGCAGCCTTTCGCCTTGGCGGCCCGGGCCAGCCTGAGCGCTTCGGTCAGGCCGCCGGTCTTGTCCAGCTTGATGTTGATCATGCTGTAGCGCCGGGCCGCGGTGTCCAGTTCGCTGCTGTCCAGGCAGGATTCGTCGGCCGCCAGTGTGACGGGGGAATCGAATCCTTCCAGCATCTCGTCTCCGCCGCGCGGCAGCGGCTGTTCGATCATGCCCAGGTCCAGGTCCGCGCATTTCGGTATCACCTCGAGCAACAGCCCGAAATCCCAGCCCTGGTTGGCGTCCACTACCAGCGCCGCATCCGGACGCGCGGCTCGGATGGCGGCCAGGCGCTCGTAGGGGCGGTCGTCGTTCAGCTTGATCTTCAGCACCGGAGCATCAGCGGCCGAGGCCGCCTTGGCCGCCATCTCTTCTGGTGTCGGTTCCAGGCCGATGGTGAAGACCGTGGTGACCGGCTTCGGGTCGATGCAGGTGAGTTCCCAGATGGTCTTTCCTGATTTCTTGCATTCCAGGTCCCACATCGCGCAGTCCACGGCATTTCGCGCGCCGCCGGCCGGCAGCAGGACCTGCAGTTCATCGCGCGTGATGCCTTTGCGGATCTCCGGGACGACCCGTTCGACCTGTTGGAAAATGCTCTCGGCCGTCTCATCCAGGTAGAACACGCCCTGGGCCTCGCCGCGGCCGATGCATCCGTCCTTGGCCAGCTGGACGACCAGCGTGGGCGAGGTGATCCACTCCATTCCGGATATGCGGAAGGGCTGGATGAGTTCCCAGTCTTCGAGATGGAGGCTGATTTCCATGGCTGTTCCTGTTCCTTGTCGTGAACGGCCGGCCGATCAGGCCGACCAGTCGAGTATCACTTTACCCGCCTCACCGCTTTCCATCGCATCAAAGCCCTGCTGGAATTCCGTGTAGGGCAGGCGATGGGTGATGATCGGGGTAAGATCCAGGCCGCTCTCGATGAAGACCGACATCTTGTACCAGGTCTCGTACATTTCCCGGCCGTAGACACCGCGGATGGTGATCATGTTGAAGATGACTTTTTCCCAGTCGATCGGGTAATCCTCGGCCGGAATGCCCAGCACCGCGATTTTGCCGCCGTGGCAGAGGTTGTCGAGGATATCCTGGAAGGCCGCCGGCGCGCCGGACATCTCCAGCGCCACGTCGAAACCCTCGCTCATGTGCAGTTCATTCTGCACGTCCTGCAGTGATTCGCGCGTGACGTTCACCGTGCGCGTTGCGCCGAGTTTCGACGCCAGTGTCAACCGGAAATCGCTGAGATCCGTGATGACCACGTTGCGCGCGCCGGAATGCCGGCAGACCGCGGCTGCCATGCAGCCGATCGGGCCTGCTCCGGTGATCAGGACGTCCTCGCCCAGCAGGTCGAACTGCAGGGCGGTGTGCACCGCGTTGCCGAAGGGATCGAAAATCGAGGCGATGTCCAGGTCGATGCCCGGCCGGTGTTCCCAGACGTTGGACATGGGCAGGGAAATGAGCTCGGCGAAGGCCCCGGGCCGGTTCACGCCGATGCCCGAGGTGTGGGCGCACAGGTGCCGCCGCCCGGCCATGCAGTTGCGGCAGCGTCCGCAGACCACGTGGCCCTCGCCGGACACGATCTGGCCGGGGTGGAAGTCGTTGACGTTTTCGCCGACCTCGACGATCTCGCCGACGAATTCGTGCCCAATGACCATCGGCACCGGGATGGTGCGCGCGGACCACTCGTCCCAGCTGTAGATGTGCAAGTCGGTGCCGCAGATCGCGGTCTTCAGCACCCGGATCAGCACGTCGTTGGCGCCGACGTCGGGTTTCGGCACGTCTTCCAGCCAGATGCCTCGGGCTGCTTCGCGTTTTACCAGTGCTTTCACGTCGATTTTTCTCCGCCGAATTCCTTGATGATGCGCGTAACTATGGCGCCGCAGCCGTCGATCAGGGGGTCCGCGCAGGGCAGCTCCGTGCTGTCTGACAGCTCCGACAGATACGTGGCCCGCTCGCTGGCGGGCAAAGCAGAAGTGTTGACACTGACCCCCACGCAGCGGATGTCTGGATTGGTGCGGCGGCCCATGACCTGGTGCTGCTCGATGCATTCGCCGATCGTCGGCAACTCGTAGTGTTCCCAACCGGATATCTGGCGGCGGCCCGCCTCGTGGCAGACCACGAAGGCGTCCGGCTGGGAACCATGCAGCAGTCCCAGGCTGACGCCGGAATATCCCGGGTGAAACAGGGAGCCCTGGCCCTCGATGACGTCCCAGTGGTCTTCGGCATTGTCGGGCGAAATCTGTTCCGCTGCCCCGTTGATGAAATCCGCCACTACCGCGTCGATCGGGATGCCTTCACCCGCAATCATTATGCCGGTCTGGCCGGTCGCTCTGAACGTGGCGCTCAGGCCCGCTTCCCGCATCGCCCGGTGCAGGGCCAGCGCGGTGTATTTCTTGCCTATCGCGCAATCGGTGCCGACGGTCAGGAGGCGCCGGCCGCTGCGCGGCATCCCGGTGCCCACCGGCAGGCCCGGTCGCGGCACCCGTACGTCGATCAGCCGGGCGCCGGAGCGCCGTGCGGCAGCCACGATCGCCGGGTGGTCCGCCAGCTTGAGGTGCAGGCCGCAGACGATGTCCATCCCGGCGAGCGCCGCCTCCTCCATCACCTCCCACCACGGCCCGGGTACGCCGCCACCAACCGGGGCCACGCCGACGATCAGGCTGGCGACGCCGGCCAGCGCGGCTTCTTCCACGGTCATGTCGGGAACACCGAGATTGACGGAACAGCCGGGAAAGCGCAATTGACCGGCCACGTGTTCCCGCCGCCACTGCACGATGCCCAGGCCCGTTTTGGCATAGGTCGCATCGTCCTCCTCGCCGATCAGGATCAGGTAGGGCGCCCGCAGGTCCACGATGGTCCGCTTGCTCATTCAGCCCCCGAGCAGTTCCTTGGCCGGAACCGAATCGTCTGTCAGCCGTCGTTTGTCGACGGCAGCGCCCTCCGTCAGCAGCCGCTTCCCGAGCATGAATTCCGCCGGGCGGTTGACCGCGTCCACGGCCAGAAGGTCGTCGCCCCGGAAATAGAACACCGCAAAACTCCGGCCGTTTTCAGGATCCCCGCGCATCACGGTGTTGTCGTAGCCCTGCGAGAGGCCGGCGATCTGCAACCTGACGTCGAACTGGTCGGACCAGAACCAGGGCAGGGAGTGGTAGGGATGAAGATCGCCATTGAGGGTGGCCGCCGCCGTCTTGGCCTGATCCATGGCGTTCTGGACGGACTCCAGGCGGATCCGGCGGTTGTAGATGGGGTTGTAATGCCGGGTGCAGTCCCCGGCCGCGACGATGTCGGGGTCGCTGGTGCGGGCGAACTCGTCCACCAGGATGCCGTCTTCCACCTGCAGGCCCGCATGGGCAGCCAGTTCGGTGTTGGGCAGCACACCCACGGCGATGATGACCAGTCCGGCGTCGTGTTCCGTGCCGTCCGCGCAATGGACTTTTTCGACCTGGTGCTCGCCCTCAATGGAAGTGACCAGCGCACCGGTGACGATCTCCACCCCTTCCTCGCGGTGCAGTTTCTCGTAAAACGATGAAACCACCGGGGCGGTGACACGCTGCAGGACCCGCGGCAGTGCTTCCACCACGGTGACGTTCATGCCGATCTGGCTGAGCACGGAGCCGGCTTCCAGTCCGATGTAGCCGCCGCCGACGATGACCACGCTCCGGCCGATGCCGATGAACTCCCGGATCTGCTGGACATCCGCCAGCTTACGCAGGTACTTGACCCCGTGCTTGTCCGTGCCGGTCAGCCGGACCGTGCTGGGGTATGCGCCCAGGGTCAGGGCCAGCTTGTCGTAACGAAGCGATTCGCCATTGTCGAAGTACAACAGCTTGCGGTTGCGGTTGACTATCTCCACGCGGCGCCCGAGCATGAACTCGATGCCCGCTTTTTCGAGCATCGATGCGGGCCGAATCGGGATATGTTCCACGCTCTTCTCGCCGGATAGCACGCTTTTCGACAGAGGCGGGCGCTGGTAGGGCGTCACGGGCTCGTCGCCAGTCAGGACGATACGGCCGGTCCAGCCGCCCTGGCGCAGGCTGAGGGCCAGTTGGGTGCCGGCGTGGCTGGCGCCGACGATGACACAACATTGTTCCCGCATGGCTCAATGATATCCCCATGCAGGGGATAGTGACACCGATCGTTGCCGATCAGCGGATATCCGTTCATTTTTTGTTCAGACTCGCTGTAGTATATGTATCCCCTGGGCATGAAAAGGGAGGGCCGATGAGCCTGAAGTCCACCGCGAAGGTCATGTTGGCGATATCGTTCGCAGGCATGCTGCTGTCTGGCTGTGCCGGGACGGCGCGCGGCATCAAGTCGTCGGTTTACCAGCACGACGAAACGCTTTCGGTCGTGGACACCAGCCGGTCCCAGGCGGATGCGATGGTGGTGATCCGTTATCCGGCCGTCGTCGACGAGGACGCGCTTCCCGCCTACTACCGTTCCTTCGAACAACACGCCATCGGCGGCGCCGTCGAACGCGACAGCCGCGTGAGCCAGGAAGCCGACCGGGTGGCGCAGTCCATCATAGCGAAGTCCAATTATTTCGCGATGTCCCTGTACCGGGAATTCAGGGACTCCCTGCCGGAGCACTCGGTGCTGCTGTCGCCGCACATGGTCACGCTCGACGACGAGCAGAAGCTGACCAGCGAACCCTTGCTGTCCTCGGAAGAGATCCCCGCGGTCGTCACCATAGACTTCAATGTCTACAGTTATCCGGATCCCCGGGAAATGATGAATTCAGAGCCGCTGACCTTCGGTGACATCGTCACACCGTTGTTCGTGGTGCACTCGAACCGGTGGCTGCGGCCGCCGACCAACGGGCTGCTGCTGTCCAGCAAGCCGTTGCTGTCATCGGCGTGGACCCAGTCTCTGCTGCAGGCGGAGCGCCAGACCGGGGACCGGCTTGAAGACCAGGATTTCGAGTTCCGCCGGCCGCTGGATTTCGTTTCTTTCCTCCGTGACGGCTACGTGAATACGCCCGGTCTGCCGCTGAAAAACGCCGGCAAGGAAAGGCGCGGGCTCGCCGCCGTCGAGGTGCACCCGCTGGAGAAAATCCAGATGGATGGCGACACCGTCGCCGTGCTGACGCGCAACGGCACGGCCGATCCCTTCGCGGACGATTTCGTCAAGGGGGCCGCGAGCCGCGTGGTTACGGCCCTGAACGACACCGACCACGACCGCGCCACGTTCTTTCCACGCCAGATGGCCCTGTCGCGTTTCGATCCCGCCCTGGGCGAAGCGTTCCTGTCCCGCTCGCGCAGCGAAGACCTGCGCGCCCGCCTGGCGATGGGCGAGGCGCTGATCGAAGCAGAGAAGAAATTCCTCTCGGCGCAGTCCGAGAGCCTGTACGAAGGCGCTTACGAGGGCGTTTACGGTAACCAGATGCGGCAGATGATTGCCGCCGAGTACCGCTTGCTCGAAGACCGGCGCGACCTGGCGCGCGCCCAGAACCTGAGCACGGCGCTGGCGGTGGTGGCGATGGCGGGCGCCGTCTACGCGGGATCCAACGGCAACAGCAACAATTTCCTGCACTCCAATACCATGCAAAACGTCGCGATGCTGACGTCGATCTGGGCGATGAACTCCGCCTTTTCCAAGCACGCGGAATCGAGGACCGTGGGTGAGAATTTCCTGGTGCAGATGGCGCCGGCCATCAATCGCCAGGTTTCGGTGCAGGTGGAATGGCTGGAATCCCGTGAGCAGATCACCGCCCGCGATTTTTCGGAGTTCCGCGACCAGACGCTCTCGTTCTACCAGTCGAGCGTGCGTTCGATTTCGCAGCACACCTTCGATCCCTCCTGCCGGTTCCGGCACCCGGATCTCGAGCAGAGCGGGCGCTGGTTCGGCCTGTGCCGGGACGGGCTGGGCACATCGAGCGGTTACGGGTTGATCATTGACGACCAGGGGCACGTGGTCGAATTCGTGGGCCGGGCGCAAGCCGGCCTGGCTACCGGCACCGGCGCGATGATCGTCCGATCCCCGGATGAGGTGGGCGCGGTCTACTACGAAGGCGATTTCAGCGAGGGCTTGCCGAACGGCGTGATCCTCATCGAGGAGCCCGGGCGGAAGGCGCGGGTCAGGCAGTTCCGCAACGGCACCGACCGAGGCGCCGCGGACGCCGATCAATTGCAGCTGCTGCAGTTCTGAGCCGGGGATCCGAGCAGTGAGCATGAGGATTTCATCCCGTGATGTCGCCGTTGTCCTGCTGCTGGCTGTCGCGGTGATCCTGAACGGCTGCGCCGGTACGGCCCGCGGTTCGAAGTCTTCGGTATTCACCAACTACAAGGAAGTTGACGTCATCGACTACAGCATGTCCCGGGCCGACGCCCTGGTGGTGATTCGCTACCCGGCGATCATCCACGCCGATGCGGAAGAGCCGTATTTCCACGCCTTCTCGATCAATGCCATCGGCGGCGAGGTGCCGCCGGCGGCGCGGACCAAGAAAGTCACCACCCGCATCGCCCAGTCGGTGATCGCGAAGTCCAACTATTACGTCATGTCGCTGTACCGCGAACTGCAGAGGGAACTGCCCGAAAACACGGTGTTGCTCTCGCCGCACATCATCCTCTGGGACCGCGATCGCGGCATCTACAGCCGGCCGATCCTGGCCACGGAACAGATTCCCAGCGTGGTGACGGTGGATTTCAACGTGTATTCCTACCCGGACACCACCGAGTTGATGGAATCCCCGCCGGTGACATTCGGCGATCTGGTGACGCCAGTCTTCGTGGTGCACGGCGACCGCTGGCTGCAGCCGCCGACCAACGGCCTGCTGCTGGCCAGCCAGCCCCTGCTGCAATCCTCGTGGGCGCTGTCCGAAGAGCAGGTCGAAAACGAGATCGAAAGAAAGCTGCAGGGTGCCCGCAGCGGCTTCCAGCGGCCGCTGGACTTCATTTCCTTCCTGAACCGCCGGATTCCCGTCCGCCAGAGCCTGCCGCTGAAAAACGTCGGGGAATCGCGCATGCAGGTCATGTCGGTGGAGCGTTACCCGGTCGAGAAGATCCAGATGAACGGCGTGCTACTCGAAAACCTGTCCGAGGATTACGCCACGGACCCGTTTGCCGAGAGTTTCGTGAAGGGCGCCGCGGCTCGGGTGAAACGCACCTTGAGCGAAGTCGACCATGACCGCGCCACGTTCTTCGCCCGGCAGAACGCCCTGGCGCGCTTCGATCCTGAACTGGCCGTGGCCTTCCTGGCGCGTTCGGGCGGAGAAGATGTGCGCTCGAGGCTGCAGCTGGCCGAGGCCCTGATCGAGGCGGAGCGCAAATTCATCGCGGCCCAGTCCCTGAGCATTTACGACGGCACCTACTCCGGCGACTATGGCTCCAAGATGCGGCAGATGATCGAGGGGGAATACCGGCTGCTGGAGAATCGGCGGGTGGCGGCCCGCAAGCAGAACGTCACCACGGCGGTGGCGGCGCTGGCCCTGATCGGCTCGATCTACGCCGCCACCGCGTCCGGCGCCGTCGGCGGCATCGCGATGCAGAGTTTCAGCGGCATCCTGGTGCTGGGTTCGCTCTGGGCGATGAGTTCCACCCTGGAAACGCGCGCCGAATCGGCCCAGATGTCCGAACATTTCATGGCGCTGATCGCGCCGGCGCTGGAGCGCCAGATCTCTGTGCAGATGGAATGGCTGGAATCCAAGGAGCGTATTTCAGCCCTGGGTTTCGCCGAGTTCAGGAACAAGACGCTCACGCTGTACCAGGCGCGGGTCCGTTCGCTGCAGCAGAAGTTCGACGACGACTGCGAATTCCGGCATCCGGATTTCGCGGTTTCCGGCCGCTGGTTCGGCTCCTGCCGGGAGGGGCTGGCTCAGGACCGCGGCTACGGCGTCATCCGAGACGAAGCGGGCAACTCAATCGAGTACCTGGGCAGCACGGCGGGCGGCATGCCGTCCGGAACGGGCGGCCTGATCGCCCATTACCGTGACCGTGCCGGAGCCGGCTACCTGGAAGGTTCGTTCCGGCACGGGCGGCCGGACGGCGTGGTGCAGGTGGTGGAACCCGGCGGGCAGGCGCGCATCAGGGAATTCAGGGCCGGAAAAGATGTCGGAAGTGGGGCGGCGTCGGATTTTCAGCGCCTGATTTTCTGAACCCGGATTGAGCATGAGATTTCGCTGGCTAACATTATTGATGGCTCTTCTCCTGGCGGCGGCGCTGCCGGCGACCGGCCGTGCTGCATTCGAGTTTAGCGAACTGGAGGAACTGACCCCGGGTGATCAATACCGCCAGCTCAGCCTCCTGATGCTGGTTTCCGGCGGTGTGGACCCGGAGCTGACGGCGATGCTCCAGCCCATCGCCGAGCGCAACCCCGGCATATTGGAAACCGACCGTGGCGACCTGGAGCTCGACGAGTTCGCGACTCCGCTGGCGCGGATCGTCGACCAGGACACCCTGCTGGCGAACGCGGCCCAGATGTTCCGTTTCGCCCGCGCCAACCAGGCTGAAATCCAGGAGCGGATGACGGACATCGCCCGCGAAAATCCCATCCTGATCAGCATGGTGGATATCAATGTCATCGCGGCCGACGCGATCATCATCCGCACCGCGATCGCCGACAGCATCGAGTACGCCGGTGTCGGAGACGATCCGCGGGCGGCGGAGCTGCTGCAGGCTTTTCGCGAACAGACCATCTACCTGCGCAACATGATGGAATACAACGTCTTCCAGGAAGAACTGGCCGAAATCACCAACCAAGCGATACTGGACCTCGGCGGGCGGCTGGACGCATACCAGCGCATGTTCGACGACGACGTGGACCCCGACATGGTCAAGCGGCGCGTGGAATCGGCCGAAATCATGAACCAGCAGACCGGCAACCGCTACGAGGACCAGGCCATGATGCGCAATACCGAACTGCTGATGATGCTGATCCTGATGGAAAGCCAGGTACGCTGAGAAACCAGGGTCCGGCAAAACTCCCGCCATCAGCCCGCCTGGCACAGCCAGACTCCATTGACTTTGCGAACAGGCGCGGATCGAAACATAATGGTGCCCCCTTTTCTCATTCACAGGCACGGGAGGTGCCCGATGTCCAGAGTCCTGATCCCCGTTTTTTTCCTGCTGGTCCTGCTGAGCGGCCAGGCGCTGGCCGAAGGCGCCGATACCGCGAAGCTGGATGGAATTCTCGCTGCGCAGCCGGAAGAGGTGCAGGCCCGGTATGACTGGCGGCACCCGCGCGAGACGCTTGCGTTTTTCGGCATCGCACCAGGGATGACGGTGCTCGAAGCCCTGCCGGGCCGGGGTTGGTACACGAAGATCCTCCTGCCCTACCTGGGCAGCGACGGGCTCCTGATCGCCGCCGACTATTCCAGGGAAATGTATCCCCTGTTCGGGTTTTTCTCCGAAGAGCAGTTGAAGGAAAAGGAGACCTGGGTGGATGATTTTACCGCCGACGCGAAAGAGTGGTCCGGCGACGGCGGCGCGCCCGTGACGGCTTTCGTTTTCGGAGCCATGCCTGAGAAACTCAAGGGCACGGCCGACGCGGTGCTGCTGATCCGGGCCAAGCACAACCTGGCCCGTTTCGAGGAAGACGGCGGCTTCCTGACGGCTGCGCTCCAGGATAGCTGGGACGTTCTCAAGCCCGGCGGCATCGTCGGCGTGGTTCAGCACGAGGCCCGGGAGGACCGTCCGGACGAGTGGGCCGGCGGCCAGAACGGCTACCTGAAGAAAAGTTTCGTGATTTCGCTGATGGAGGAAGCCGGCTTCGAGTTCGTGGCCGAAAGTGACATCAACAACAACCCGAAGGACCAGGCGGGCGAAGGCGATATCGTCTGGCGGCTGCCGCCGTCGCTGGCGACCAGCCGCGACAATCCGGAACTCCGAGCCGAAATGGAAGCCATAGGCGAATCCAACCGGATGACCCTCAAGTTCCGTAAACCCTAGGAGGGATGTCGAATGACCATGCTCACTGTCAATGGCGTGAAACAGCAGTTCGACGGCGACGGCGACATGCCGTTGCTCTGGTATCTGCGCGATCTGCTCGATCTCACGGGTACGAAGTATGGCTGCGGCAAGGGCCTGTGCGGAGCATGCACGGTGCACCTCGGCGGCCAGGCCGTGCGTTCCTGCTCGGTGCCGATGAGTCGTCTCGAAGGGGCTGAAATCACGACCATCGAAGGTCTGGGGGAAGGCGGGGACCACCCATTGCAGATCGCCTGGGCAAGTCACAATGTCCCGCAATGCGGCTACTGCCAGTCCGGCCAGATCATGCAGGCGGCTTCCTTGCTCACTGCGAATCCGAATCCCGGCGACGCTGAGATCGATGACGCGATGAACGGCCTGATCTGCCGTTGCGGCACTTATCAGCGCATCCGGGCCGCGATCAAGTCCGCCGCGGGAGGTGCCTCGTGAAGCGCGTCAGGCGGGTCAACCGGCGGGACTTCCTGAAGACCGGCGGCGTGCTGGTGGTCGGCGTGTCGCTTTACGGCTGCGGGAAAGAGAAGGGCCCGTTGGCCCCGAAAGCTGAATGGGACGGGCCGTGGAAGCCCGACGTCTATGTCAGCCTGGACGCCGAGGGCACGGCCCACATTATTTCGCACCGGAGCGAAATGGGGCAGGGCATCCGAACCGGCCTGCCGGCCGTTCTGGCGGACGAAATGGAAGCTGATTGGGACCGGGTGAAGGTGGTGCAGGCCACCGGCGATCCGAAATACGGCGACCAGAACACGGATGGCTCCTGGTCCGTGCGTGGATTCATGCAGCCGATGCGGGAAGCGGGCGCGGCCGTGCGCCAGATGCTGGAACAGACAGCCGCACTGCAGTGGGGCGTCGACATCTCGGAATGCAGGGCCAGCCTGCACACCGTGGTGCACGAACCGAGCGGGCGTGCGCTCGATTACCGGGACCTGGTGGAAGGCGCTTCGGCTCTGCCGGTTCCGGAAAAGGAAGCGCTGAAGCTCAAATCGCCCGAACAGTTCCGCTACATCGGCAAGAAGCTGCCGATCGTGGACATGCATGACATGACCCACGGAGGTGCCAACTACGGCGCAGACACGCGGCTGCCCGGGATGAAGTTCGCGGCCATCGCCCGCCCCCCCGTGGTATTCGGCAAGGTCGTGCAATACGACGCGGAACAGGCCCTGGCCGTGGCTGGCGTCGAGCAGGTGATCGAGTTGCCGGCTCCTGAGGCTCCGGCCATGTTCAAAGCGCTTGGCGGCGTCGCGGTCATCGCCAGCAACAGCTGGGCTGCGCTCCGCGGGCGGGACCTGCTTTCGATCGAATGGGAAGACGGCCCGAATGCGGACTACGATTCCGAAGCGTTCAAAAAGACTCTGCTGGAATCGGTCCGAACCTCCGGCGAAACCCTGCGTGACGAGGGTGACGCGGAGACGGCCCTGGATGCTGCGGCGAAGCGGGTTGACGCGGAATACTACGCGCCGCATCTCGCTCACGCATCGATGGAGCCGCCGGCCGCGGTGGCTTCGGTCACGGCGGACTTCTGCGAGATCTGGGCGCCGAGCCAGGATCCCCAGTCGCTGATCAAGATGGCGGAGGCGCAGACCGGCCTGACCCCGGAACAGATCCGGGTCAACGTGACCCTGCTGGGCGGCGCGTTCGGCCGCAAGTCGAAATGTGATTTCGTCGAGGAGGCGGTGTTCCTTTCGAAAACGATCGGCGCCCCCGTGCTGGTCCAGTGGAGCCGTGAGGACGACATCCGGCACGACTATTTCCACACGGTCAGCGCCCAGGGCCTGTCGGCCGGCCTGGACGGGAGCGGCGCCGTGACCGGATGGCGGCATCGCGTCGCCTATCCCAGCATCATGTCCACGTTCGATCCCTCGGCGAATCGCCCCGTGGCGTTCGAGGCCGGGCTGGCCGCACTGAACGTACCCTACGACGTACCCAACCTGCGGATCGAGGCCGGCGAGGCTGAGGCGAAAGTTCGCATCGGCTGGCTGCGCTCGGTGTGCAACATCTTCCAGTCGTTTGGCGTCAATTCCTTCAGCGACGAGATTGCCAATGCGCGCGGATTGGATCCGAAGGAGAATTTACTCAATCTGCTGGGGCCGGACCGGACGCTGGACTTCACCGACGTCGGCCTGGAAGCGACCGAGAACTATCCCTTCGAAACCGGCCGCCTGCGCGCCGTGATCGAGCACGTGACGGACAAGGCCGGCTGGGGGCGAGAGCTGCCGGCAGGGCACGGACTGGGGCTGGCCGCGCAATACAGCTTTCACAGCTACGTGGCGGCCGTCGTGGAAGTCGCGGTGCAGGAAGACGGCAGCTGGACGGTGCCGCGGGTCGATATCGCGATCGATTGCGGGCAATACGTCAATCCAGACCGCGTGATGGCGCAGCAGGAGGGATCGGTGGTGTTCGGCCTGAGCCTGGCTCGCGACAGCGAGATCACCGCGAAAGGCGGACGCATCGTGCAGGGTAATTTCAACAATTACCGGGTCCTGCAAATCGGCATGACCCCCGAAACGCGCGTCCATCTTATCGAGAGCTCCGCGCCGCCCGCGGGCGTGGGCGAACCCGGCGTGCCGCCGATCGCCCCGGCGCTGGCGAACGCCATTTTCGCGGCCACAGGCAAGCGGTTCCGCGAACTGCCACTGGGGCGGAAGCTAGACCTCTCCGTTGCATAGGACGGCGCTCCACGGGGCGCATCTGGCCGCAGGCGCCCGGATGGTGGATTTCACCGGCTGGGAGATGCCGGTCAGCTACGGCTCGCAGATCGATGAGCACCACGCCGTGCGGAGCGCCTCGGGTATGTTCGATGTTTCCCACATGACCGTGGTGGACATCCGCGGCCCGGAAACCCGGGAATTCGTGCGCTACCTGCTCGCCAATGATATCGGCAAGCTGAAAACGCCCGGACGGGCGCTGTACAGCTGCATGCTGACCGACGAAGGGGGCGTGGTCGACGACCTGATCGCCTACTACATGGAAGACGAGTGGTTCCGGCTGGTGGTGAACGCGACGACGCGCGACAAGGGCCTGGCCTGGCTGGAACGGCACGGCGCTGACTTCAGCATCTCGGTGACCGAACACCACGAAATGGCGATGATCGCCGTCCAGGGCCCGGAGGCACGGGCAAAGGTGCATTCGCTGTTCGACGAAGCTGCCGCGGCGGAATTCGCCGCCCTGGCGCCGTTCAGCTGCACGATCGAGGGCGGGTATTTCGTCGCGCGCACCGGCTACACCGGCGAAGACGGCTACGAGATCCTGATGTTCGCCAGGCAGGCCGAGCCCTTCTGGAACCGCCTGGCGGAAGCCGGTGTCACGCCCTGCGGGCTGGGCGCGAGGGACACCCTGCGGCTCGAGGCCGGGCTCAATCTGTACGGGCAGGACATGGATGAGGACGTCACGCCGCTGGAATCCGCGCTGGGCTGGACCGTGGCCATGAAAGACGACCGGGATTTCATCGGCCGCAAAGCCCTGGAACAACAGAAGGAACGTGGCATTACCGCCCGTCTCGTCGGCCTGGTTCTCGAGGAGCGCGGCGTACTCCGCCCGGGGCAGAAAGTGTTGTCCGAAGCCGGTGAAGGCATTACGACAAGCGGCAGTTTTTCACCCACGCTTCAAAAGGCGATCGCGTTTGCCCGCATCCCCGTGGGCGGCGGGCAGAACTGTGAAGTCGAGATCCGTGGGAAACGTCTTTCCGCCCGGATCGTCAGGCCTCCGTTCGTACGGAACGGCGAAGTCTGCGAAGGCATCCTGTAAGCCACAGGCGACCCGCCTGTCCTGGTTGGGTAAGTCGAGCGAAAGCGAGACTCCTTTGAGGGCTGGTTCAGGGGATTCGCGCGGTGCTAAAATGATCCGCGACACAAGAAAGGTAAAATCAAAATGAGTCAGATTCCATCCGAATTGCTTTACAGGGAAAGCCACGAGTGGGTCAGGGACGAAGGCAATGGCACGGCGGTTGTCGGCATATCAGACCACGCCCAGGAAGCGCTGGGAGACATGGTGTTCGTCGAGCTTCCGGAACCAGGGATGAGCTACGACCAGGGTGAGGCTTGTGCGGTCGTCGAGTCCGTCAAGGCCGCGTCGGATATCTATGCGCCGGTTTCGGGCGAAATCATAGAGCCCAACGGCGCGCTCGAAGATAACCCTGAACTCGTCAATTCCGATCCTTATGGCGAAGGCTGGCTGTTCAAGGTTCAGCTATCGGCCTCCGCCGAACTCGAGGGCTTGCTGAGCGCCGGGGATTACGCCTCGCAGCAGGACGATTGAGGAATCGTTCAGTATTCCAGGCCTGCGGCCCGGTAGAGGAACGACATCAGCCAGGCCGGGCCGATCAGCAGGAATTGCAGATCCTTGAAGAAGGACGGGCGCTTGCCTTCGAAAACATGACCGATGAACTGACCGATCCAGGCCAGCACGAAGAGGGCGGCGGCGACCTGCCAAAGCGGCCAGGGTGAAGCCTGTTCGACGATCGACGCGATCCACAGCATCAGGAGGTTGTACAACATCAGCCCCATGCCCAGCCGCCGGGAAAGCCGGAAGTAGTAAACCTGCACCAGGACCAGCGCGATCACCGCCCAGTTCAGCGGCACGATGCCGGAGCCGATGTCCCACGGGAAGGGGATGGACCACAGCCCTGCGACGACCGTCCAGACGATCACCGGAACGCAGATCCAGTGAATCAGCTTGTTGAGCCGGTTGAGGTGGCTCTCGCCGTATTCGTCGAGCAGGGCGTCAATTTTTCTCATAACGTTTTTTCCTTGTGCCGCCTGCCTTCTGCTTTCTGCTATTTGTAAGACTGTAAGAGCGAATTTATTCGCGATGGTTTTAAATTCTTTATTTTTTCAAGTAGTAAAAGACTAAAACCATCGCGAATAAATTCGCTCTTACAGACAAGTCAGAAAAGCCAAAGCAAGTCTGACAAGCCCAAGCAAGCCAGATAAGTCAAAGCATCAAGACGCTGCAGGGCCCGTCAGGCGCTCGTACGCCTCCCGGTATTTCTCCGCCGTGGCCTCGATCACCTCCGCCGGTATCGGCGGCGGCGGCGGGCGCTTGTCCCAGTCCAGGGTTTCCAGGTAGTCCCGCACGAATTGCTTGTCATAGCTGGGGGGGCTTGTCCCGGGCCGGTACGACTCCTCGGGCCAGAAGCGGGACGAGTCGGGGGTCAGGACTTCGTCCATCAGCCGCAGCTTGCCGTCTTCGTCCAGGCCAAATTCGAACTTGGTATCCGCGATGATGATGCCCCGCCCCGCGGCGTGTCCGACGGCATGGCCATAGATCCGGATGCTGGCGTCCCGAATCTGTTCGGCCAACCTGCCGCCGATCAGGTTCCGGATGGCTTCGAAAGCGATGTTGACGTCGTGCTCGCCCGGGGCGGCCTTATTGGACGGTGTGAAGATCACCTCGGGCAGACGGTCCGCCTGTTGCAGACCCTCAGGCAGGCCGATGCCGCAGACGGCGCCGGTCTCCAGGTAATCCTTCCAGCCCGAGCCGATGAGGTAGCCGCGCACGATGGCTTCCAGCGGCAGCGGTTGAAGACGTTTCACCACCACCGTGCGGTGCCGCAATACTTCCAGGACGGCGGGATCGTCGATGACGTCCTCCACTGCGATCCCGCTCAGGTGATTGGGAATGATGTGCCGGGTCTGTTCGAACCAGAAGTCGGAGATGCGCGTCAGGATCGCACCCTTGCCCGGTATGGGTTCCGACATCACGACGTCGAATGCCGACAGCCGGTCGGAAGCCACGATCAAAAGGTGCCGGTCGTCTATTGCGAAACTGTCTCGTACTTTTCCCTGATGGATCAGCGGGTACTGCGTCACCAGGTCGGCGTGGTAGGCCGGGGTGTTTTCAGCGTTCAAAAATTTTCCCTTCCATGACGAGTGGGTATGGGCGATTGCCAGCAGCAATTATATACTTCGTCGCATCCATCGGGTATCGAGGACCATGTCAGGAAATTCGTTCAATATCCCGCGTAATTGGTGGGGCAAGATCATCGGCGGCATCCTCGGCCTGTTCAAGGGCGGGATCAGCGGCGCCGTCATCGGGGCATTGCTGGGCCACATGGTCGATCGCTTCCTGATGGGATTCACAGGGGTCCGTTCCACCCAGAAAGCGTTTTTCGACGCCCTGTTCGCGTCGCTGGGCCATCTCAGCAAGGCGGACGGGCAGGTCACCCAGGCTGAAATCCAGATGGTGGAGACCCTGATGCACAGGATGCAGATCACCGGCGAGGACCGACAGCGCGCTATCCGCCTGTTCAACCAGGGCAAGCAGCCGGAATTCGACCTTGACGAAGCCCTGAAGACTTTTACGCATCATTCCATGGTGCGCCAGGACCTGAGGCAGATGTTCATGGAAATCCTGGTCGAAGCCGCGTTCTCCAGCGGCGAAGTCAGCCAGGCCGAATCGGAAGTGCTGTTCGGGGTGGCGCGTCAGCTGCGAATTCCAGGCCACCTGTTTTCGGCGATGATGAATGCGAGGGGAGGCGCCCGCGCTTACCGCCGTTCCGGCACAGGCCAGGCGCCGCCCGGCCGGCAGGCCGGCAGCATGACCCAGGCCTATGCCAAGCTGGGGCTGGAGAGCGGCGCGAGCGACGCCGAGGTCAAGAAGGCCTATCGCAAGCTCGTAAGCCAGTACCATCCCGACAAGCTGGTCTCCCATGGCCTGCCCGAAGAAATGATGGAAATTGCGAAAAACCGCGTGCGCGATATCAACACCGCTTACGACCAGATCAAGCAGGTCCGGGGATTCAAATGATCATGGTGCAGTTTTCCGGCCGGATTTATATTAGAATATTTTAATACTAAGGAGAAACACCATGAAGCAATCAACCGTGATCTCCCCTTCGATCCTCTCTGCCGATTTCGCACGGCTGGGCGAAGACGTGCAGGCCGTCCTCGATGCCGGTGCGGACTGGGTTCACTTCGACGTCATGGACAATCACTACGTGCCCAACCTCACCTTCGGCCCGATGATCTGCAAGGCCCTGCGGAACTATGGCATCACGGCGCCGATCGACGTGCACCTGATGGTCGAGCCGGTGGACGAACTGGTGGCGCTGTTCGCCAAAGCGGGCGCGAGCTGGATCAGCTTCCATCCCGAAGCCAGCCGGCACGTTGACCGCACCATCGAGCTGATCCGGGAACACGGCTGCCGGCCGGGGCTGGTGCTGAATCCCGCGACGCCGCTGGGCCGCCTCCACTGGACGCTCGACAAGCTCGACCTGGTCCTGCTGATGTCGGTCAACCCGGGTTTCGGGGGTCAGTCCTTCATACCCCACGTACTCGACAAGGCCCGCGAGGTCCGTGGCATGATCGACGCCGGCGGCCGTGAGATCCGCCTGGAAATCGACGGCGGCATCACGGTGGACAACGTCGCCGAAGTGGCTGCCGCCGGCGTGGATACCTTCGTATCCGGTTCGGCGATTTTTGGCTCTGCGGACTACCGCGAAACGATCAGCCGGATGAAGGCGGACGCGGGCTGACCGGAAGGGCGGTCACCACATAGCGCAGCGGCCCCCCGGGCTGCAGGCTGTCGAAGGGGTAGCAGGTCACCAGGCTGAGCCGGTCCAGGCCGGGCTCGATCAGCAATTCCCGGCTGCGGCTATCGACCACGTCCATCTGGCGGACCTCGAACCACTGCGAGGCCTGCCGGGTCGTGAGGCGGATCCGGTCACCGTTCTTGAGTTGGGCCAGGAACCGGAAGTGGGTGTCGCGGTGCCCGCTGATCACCCGATCCATACCGTCCAGGGTGCCGTCCAGCAAAACCGGCCCGAAAGCCAGGTTTCGCCCCGAATTCCCCTCCAGCACCAACTGTCGGACGTCCAGTGACGGAACGGCCAGCTCCGCGACCGGCCGAGTGTCGGCCCACGGCCAGGGCCGGGCGTCGGAATGGCCCGCCAGGTGGTCCTGCCAGCTCTGCTCGATCAGCCACTGGGCCAGCTCGGCCTTGAGTGGAATCCAGAGCGATTCCGCCATCAGCAGCAGCGAGAAAAAAGCGGCGGTGAGGGGCACCGCCGCATAAGGCCAACAACCGGGTTTTCTCATCGGGGAGAAAGAGTCATCGGCGAGTGATCGCTACCGGCGGCTGCTGACCGGGAGGGAGGCAGGTAAAGGAGCATGCCGGTGGCGACGAAAAGGCAGAGCAGCGACAGGGCGAACTGGACCGGCCAGCCGGTCGCGGTTTGCGAAAATCCCGACGCCGGGCCACTGCCGGCCGGCAACAGGCTGGGGATGTCGCCCGATTGCAGGGCCTGCGAAGCCGGCCTGGACGGCGAGCGATCCACGGCGACCAGGCTGGTATACGGGGTGAGCAAGCCGAAGCCCAGCGCGACTTCGAGCACTTCGGCACGGATGTCGGCAGGGTCTGAACCGAACATACGGCTGTCCTCCAGCGCCTCGACTTTGCTGCGGGCCCACAGCGTGGCCAGGCTTTCGCCTCCCGCCGCCGGGATCTCGCGGCTGTCCAGTTCCCAGTAGCGGCCTTCCAGCTCGCCGCATACGGTGACTTCGCGCGGCGGGTGGGGCAGGCGGGCGTACAGCCAGAGGGGCTCGCCCGCGTAGAGGTCCGGGATCACCTCGGGAAAGAACTCGGCTTCCATGCCCCAGTCCACGCAGATGTTCTGGATGGCCGGGTTCTCGATGCGCCTCCACAGGGTCGCCATCTGCTCCGATACTTCGTCCAGGCGCGCGATGTGCGTATGGCTGCCGCGGCCGACCTCGGCCGACTTCCTCATGAACCACGCGTTGGGCGCCGAGCCGATGGATACCGTGAACAGGCGGCTGTCGCCCAGTTCCTCGCCGATGCCGAGCAGGACTTCCTGCTCGTTGTTCACGCTGCCGTCCGTGATGAAGACGACCTGACGCAGCAGGCCCTCCTGAGCGGGCAGGTTCAGGGCCATGCCCAGGGCCGGGGCGATCACCGTCCCGCCGTTCGCGGACAGGCTGTCGATGAAATTGGACGCTTCGCGCAGGTATGCCGGATAGACCGGCACGGATTCGTCGAACAGCCGCTGGCTGTCCGAACTGAAACGGATCAGGTTGAAACGGTCGTCGGGCCCCAGGAATTGCAGGCCCAGCTTCAGCGCCGCCCTGGCCTGCGACAGGGATGCACCCTCCATGGAGCCGGATGTGTCGATGACGAAAACGACCTCCCGCGGCTGGGGCGCGATGGCCTCCGCCAGGGGCGGGGCCAGCATCAGCAGGGCATAGACCGATTCGCCGTCGTCGAACGTGGTGATCGTGGATTCGGGGACGAGTCCGAAGCCGGGTGTCCAGTTCAGCTCGAACAGGCGGTCCGTGCGGGTGTCCGGATCGGCCAGGAAGACCCGGTAGCCGTCCAGCGAAGGATGGATATCGATATCGTGGTAGCGGCTCTCGATACTGGCCAGGTTCATCCCGGTCTTCAATTCGACATCGACGGTCAGGCGGTAGCCGTCACCGGGGACGGCGCGGGAGACTTCGGCAGCCGGGTTACCGTGGAGGCCGCCGAGGGATGCGAAGGTCAGCACGGCTTCATCACCCCGGGGCGCCCCCCAGCGCGGCGTGAAGGTCAGGGGAATCCCCAGGCTGAAGTTCCCGTCGCGGTAATCGACCCGGGCGAGGAAAGCGATGGACACGCGGATGGTTTCCCCCGGACCGATATTGGCAAGCCGGGTTTCGAACTGATCGGGCCGCTGCTGCTCCACCAGCGATGCGGTAACGCCGTTGGACTTCGCCTGCCGGTATTGCCTCCTGGCCTCCTTTTTCTCATGGATTTCACCTTCCAGCACGCGGTCCCCGATGTGAACGAGAAGGCGGTCGACGGCCGAACCCGGCGGCAGCGGATAACGATAAACGGCTTCCGCCCAGGCCGGCCCGTCGTTACGGAAAACCTGGGTGACCTCAACCCGCGCGGTCAGCCCGTTGACTTCCGCCGAGACGTTCGTATCGAGGGCCAGCGCGCGGTAGCCGCCCTGGTCTCCGAGGAACTGGAGACCGAACGGGTCATCATCGATCGCGGCGGCCTGGGCCGTTTCGATTCGAACGATCAGCAGCAGCAACAGGACGGCGCAGATGATCAGCAGCGCCCGGTCCTGCCAGCGCAACGGGCGGCGCCGCAGTCCCTGCGGGTGTTTGTCCGCCTGCCGCCGCGCGAAGTTTGGATGGTTGCGCCAGGCGTCGGCTTCCAGTCGGTCGCGGATGGTTGGGTGGCTGGACATGTCGGTCTCCGGTGCGTTGTTGCAGGATATTGAACAACCCCGGTATGCCTTGGGCCTGACTTCCCGTGTCAAAGCTGCGCCCGAATCATGGCAAGCTTGTGGCACGGTCCCGGCTCGCCCCGCTGGATGATTCACCTGCGCGCTCCCGGGCCGTATCATGGAACCCGGAACAGCCGACTTGGCCCGGGAGGAACCATGGCGCGACACATCGTCATCGTGGAAGACGAAGCCGCGATCCGCCACAATTACGAGGACGCCCTGCGGCGTTACGGCTACGAGGTAACGGGTCATGGAGACCGGCATTCCGCCATGGCGGCCCTGGCACGACGGTTGCCGGACCTGGTGATCATCGACGTGGGGCTGGGTGACGACGTGGAGGGCGGATTCGAGCTTTGCCGTGAACTGCGCAGCATGTCCCGCGGCCTTCCGATCATTTTCCTGACCGCGAGAGACTCCGACCTGGACGTCATTTCGGGCCTGCGGCTGGGCGCGGATGACTACCTCACGAAGGACATCAGCCTGCAGCACCTGGTGGCGCGTGTCGTGGCGCTCTTCCGGCGCGTCGAGGCATTGTCCGGCGGTTCCAGCGACGAACAGTTCATGGAGCGCGGTCCGTTGAAATTTTCGGTGGAACGCATGGAGGCGAGCTGGAAAAACAGGCCCGTGCCGCTCACGGTTACGGAATTCTGGATTATTCACTCCCTGATTCGCCACCCGGGGCACGTTCGCACGCGCCAGCAACTGATGGATGACGCCAACGTGCTGGTGGACGACCAGACCATCACCAGCCACGTCAAGCGCATCCGGCGGAAATTCGTCCAGGTGGACCCGGATTTCGACAGGCTGGACACCGTTTACGGCGCCGGCTACCGGTGGAAGCCCGAGGTGGCCGCCGCCAGGGACAGCTCCCGCGGATCGGAATGAAACTAAGGACCAAATTACTGGCCCTCTCGCTGCTGACCCTGCTGCTGCCCTGGTCCGGCTGGAAGCTGCTCCAGGAAATGGAACAGTTTCTGCGCGAAGCGCAGGAGGGTGCGCTGCTGGCCTCGGCGCGGACGCTGGCCGCGGCAATGCCGATGGAATACCGCAGCCGCCTTCTGTTCCTGCCCGACCGCTACGTCCTGTTGCGTCCACTTCCGGGGGTGCCGGCCCTCGACGGCTACAGCGACGACTGGCCGGGGGCGGAGCGCGGACTGGATTTCACCTCCGATGACGGTCAACTCTCGGTCAGATTGATGGCCGGCGGGCACGGCGGAAGACTGTACGTACTCTTCGAAGTCAACGCCCCCGTCCGGGTGTACCCGGCACCCCCGGCAGGCGGGGCTTCGCACCCGGCGGACAGCCTGATCCTGTGGGCGCGCAATCCCCGGGGCCTGTTCAGCTATACCGTCAGCCCGGAGGCGCCCGGACCGCTGCAGCTCAGCGGTGAGCGGGGCGGGCCGGGCCAGGTCGAAGGATTCTGGCTGGAGCGGGAAGGGGGCTACCGGGTGGAACTGTCGCTCCCGGCGTCGGCCGCGAATACCGACATCAGTTTCCAGGTGCGCGCAGCGTCCTCCTCGCCCGGCGGCGCGGTTCGAACAGCCGGTCCGATGGGAGATCCCGCGGAACCTGTCTGGATTCCCCTTGCGACTGAATGGCAGGGCCTGTCGGACTGGTTCTCCCGTTCCGAAATCGAGGCGGCCCGGACCCTCTTGTTGGACGCGCAGGGCTGGGTGCTCGCCGATTCGGGGCCGGAACCCGGCACTGGACCCGGGCCCGGCACGGAGCACACGACCTGGCTGCAACGCTTGATCTACCGCCTCGTGGCCGGTTCGCGCACCGAGTTGCTGAACGAAATGCCGGTCGACCCGGTACACCTGGGAGACGTCGCGGTGAGTCGTGCGCTGGATGGCGAGGAAGCCGTCAACTGGACCCAGGACACGGACACGGCGGTGGTATGGAACACGGTGGCGGTCCCGCTGGTTCTTGAGAAGGAGATCCACGGCGCGATCGTGATGCAATCGTCCTCCGAGGGCCTGCTGCTCGTGACCAACCGGGCGCTGGGCCGTCTGCTGTTCACCACGTTGGCGCTGACGCTCGGCCTGGCTGCCGGCCTGTGGTATTTCGCCACCCGGCTCTCGCAGCGCGTCCAGCGGCTCAGCGGCGCCGTCAGCCGCGCGATGGAAGACACCGCTGTGCCCGGAGCCCTGCCGTTGCAGTCGGATCGCGACGAACTGGGGGAACTGGCGCGCAACAACCAGAAACTGCTGCGCGCCGTGGCGGACTACAGCCAGTACCTGCAGTCGCTGGCCAGCAAGCTGTCGCATGAACTGAAGACCCCGCTGGCCATCACGCGTTCCTCGCTGGACAACCTCGCCAGCCAGGAGATCGACGCCGGGACGCGCCGTTTCCTGGAACGCGCGCAGGAGGGCGTGGAGCGCCAGGCAGCCATCGTCCGGGCCATGAGCGAAGCGAGCCGGCTGGAGGCCGCCATCGGAGTTGCCGAATGGGAGGCCATCGACCTGGCCGCCCTGGTGCGCCGCTGCGCCGAGGGCTACCGGACGGTGTACCCCGACAGGAAGCTCCGGCTTCAGCTGCCCGGTGAAACCGTGCGGCTGAACTGTGCCCCTGACCTGCTGGCCCAGGCGCTGGACAAGCTGGTGGACAACGCGATGTCAATGAGCGGGGAAAGCGACGAGGTCAGCATCTCGCTTCGGGCTGGTGACAACACCCTGGAACTGCTGGTAAGGAACACCGGGAGCAGCCTTCCCGACGAATTGCGCGAGCGGCTCTTCGACTCGCTGGTTTCGATGCGCGAAAGACCGGGATCGTCCCCGCACCTGGGGCTAGGCCTCTACATTGTGCGGCTGGTCGCCGCCGCGCACGGCGGCAGCGTCGATGCCCGGAACCTTCCGGCGGATGCAGGGGTTGAGTTCATGATCTCCCTTCCCGTGTAGGTTATTGCGCCGAGGCTTGCTAGAATCGGGGTCTTCGCCTCAAGAAAACGGACAGTCGTGGACAGGGAAGTATTCGAACAACTGAAGGCAGAGGGCTATAACCGCGTGCCGGTGTATCGCCAGGTACTGGCAGACCTGGACACACCCCTTTCCGTCTATCTCAAGCTGGCCGACGGCCCGGACGCCTACCTGCTGGAGTCCGTCGAGGGCGGAGAGACCTGGGGTCGGTTCTCAATCATCGGCCTGCCGTGCAAGCGGCGCTACGCACTCTCGGGAACCCGGCTGGTCACCCGCGAGAAAGGCGTTGTCATCCAGCAGGACGAAGTGGTTGATCCGCTGGATTTCATTACGGGCCTGCAGAAAGATTTCACCGTCCCCCGGCTGCCGGAACTGCCGGTATTCACCGGCGGCCTGGTCGGTTACTTCGGCTATGAAATCGTGCAGCGCTTCGAACCCCGACTGGAGGACGGGGACAAGGCGGACGAACTGGGAACGCCCGAGATGGTGCTGCTTTTGTCCGAGGAAGTCGCCGTGTTCGACAACCTGGCGGGCCGGCTGTTCCTGGTCGTCAATGTCGACCCGTCCCGTGCCGACGCCTGGGGAACTGCGCAGCAGCGCCTGGACGAACTGGAAGACCGCCTGAGGTCCGCCGGCACCGGCTATGGCGACATCCAGCCGGGCCGTCCCGTTGCGGAAGCTGACTTCCACTATGGATTCAACCGCGGAGATTTCATCCGCGCGGTGGAGAAAAGCAAGGAATACATCCTTTCGGGCGACATCTTCCAGGTGGTGCTCTCGCAGCGCATGAGCGTTCCCTTCAGTTCCCGCCCGCTGGATGTCTACCGTGCCCTGCGCGCACTGAATCCCTCGCCCTACATGTATTTTTTCGACCTGGGAGACAGCCAGATCGTGGGCTCCTCGCCGGAGGTGCTGGTTCGCGTCCAGAACCGGCAGGTCACGCTGCGCCCGATCGCCGGCACCCGGCACCGTGGCGACACGCCGGAAGAGGACCGGAGGCTGGAGGAGGAACTTCTGGCCGATCCCAAGGAGCGGGCCGAGCACATCATGCTGATCGACCTGGGCCGCAACGATGCCGGCCGGGTCTCGAAAACCGGGACCGTGCGTGTGACCGACAACATGGTGGTCGAGCACTATTCGCACGTCATGCACATCGTGTCCCAGGTGGACGGTGAACTGGCCGATGGCCTGACCGCGATCGACGCCATCCGCTCTTCCTTTCCGGCCGGCACGCTGTCGGGCGCCCCGAAGATCCGCGCGATGGAAATCATCAATGAACTCGAACCGGTACGCCGTAATGTCTACGCGGGGGCAGTGGGCTATATCAACTGGAATGACGATACGGACCTGGCCATCGCGATCCGCACCGCGGTCATCAAGGACGGCCTGCTGCACGTGCAGGCCGGCGCCGGCATCGTGGCGGACTCCGACCCCGAGAAGGAATGGGAGGAGACCATGAACAAGGGTCGTGCGCTGATCGCCGCTGTGAACAGCGCATCGATGGGGCTGTGACATGATCCTGATGATCGATAACTACGACTCCTTCACCTACAACCTGGTGCAATACCTTGCCGAACTGGGCGCAGAGGTGGAGACCGTGCGCAACGATGCGATCGGCCTGGGCGAGATCGCGGCGATGAAGCCGGAAGGGATCGTGATCTCCCCGGGGCCCTGTACGCCCGACGAAGCGGGTATCTGTGTCGACCTGGTCCGGGCCATGGGTCCGATGGTCCCGATGCTGGGCGTTTGCCTGGGCCACCAGTGCATCGGACAGGCCTTCGGTGCGCGTGTGGTGCGGGCCGAGCGGATCATGCACGGCAAGACTTCGATGATCTACCACCGCAGCCAGGGGGTGTTCCAGGGCCTGGCCCAGCCGTTCGAGGCCACGCGCTATCATTCGCTGGTGCTGGAGCCGGACACCATTCCGGATTGCTTTTCCGTGATGGCCTGGTGCGAATACCAGGGTGGGCACGAAATCATGGGCATCAGCCACAATGAATACGACGTCCAGGGTGTCCAGTTTCACCCGGAGTCGATCCTGACGGCCTGCGGGCACGACATCTTGCGAAATTTCCTGCAGTCCATCAGCATGAGCTATGGATGATCCCGGAACGGAAACATGGATATCAGGCAGGCCATCGCACAGGTAGTTGAAGGTCGGGACCTCCCGCTGGAGGACATGAAAGCCGTCATGCGCCAGATCATGAGTGGAGGCGCGAGCGACGCCCAGATCGGCGCTTTCCTCGTCGGCCTGCGAATGAAAGGTGAGAGCCTGGATGAAATCACCGGCGCGGTGACGGTCATGCGCGAGCTCGCCAGCCGTGTCGAGGTCGGCGGTGATCACCTGGTCGATATCGTGGGCACGGGAGGTGACGGCGCCAACCTGTTCAACGTTTCCACCGCGGCCTGCTTCGTGGTGGCGGCGGCCGGAGGGCGTGTCGCCAAGCACGGCAACCGTTCTGTCTCTTCGAGCTCGGGAAGCGCCGACCTGCTGGAAGCCGCCGGGGTCACCCTCGGGCTGGAGGCCGAGCAGGTGGCGGCCTGTGTCGCCGACGTCGGCGTTGGATTCATGTTTGCACCCGCCCATCACAGCGCGATGCGCCATGCCATCGGCCCGCGCAAGGAACTGGGCCTGCGCACCCTGTTCAATATCCTCGGGCCGATGACCAACCCGGCCGGCGTGAAACGCCTCCTGATCGGCGTGTACGACCCCGAGCTGTGCCGCCCGGTCGCAGAGGTTCTGAACCGGCTGGGCGCCGAGCACGTTCTGGTGGCGCATTCGCAGGACGGCCTCGACGAGATCAGCGCGGCGGCGCCGACGCACCTGGCGGAAGCGAGGGACGGTGAAGTGAGCGAATACGAGATCACCCCGGAAGACCTGGGACAGGAAGCGGTGCCCCTCGACGGCCTGGAAGTAGCCGGCGCCGGGGAGTCGCTGGAACTGATACGTGCGGCGTTGTCCGGGGCGCCGGGAGACAGGGCCGGGCGGGCGCGCAGCGTCGTGGCGCTCAACGCCGGCGCGGCGCTCTACGTGGCCGGCCTCGAAGAGAGCCTGGCGCAGGGCGCCGTGCGGGCCCGCCAGTTGCTGGAGTCCGGCCAGCCGTGGTCGCGGGTCGAGGCGCTGGTCGATTACACCGCCGCCCTTGGAGCCGGCTGAATGACCGGGATTCCGTCGGTACTGCAGCGCATCCTCGAGACCAAGGCCAAGGAGGTTGCCGAGGGAAAGCGAGTCCACGATTTCTCCACCATTTCCTCCATGGCGCAGGACCGGGCGCCCGCCCGCGGATTCGCGCGAAGCGTGAGACGCTGCGCCGGTGAAAACGCGGCGGTGATCGCGGAAATCAAGAAGGCCTCGCCAAGCGCCGGCGTGATCCGCGAGGATTTCCGCCCGGCATCCATCGCGGCCAGTTACGAAGGGGCGGGCGCGGCCTGCCTGTCGGTGCTCACCGACCGGCAGTATTTCCAGGGTCACGAGAACGACCTGGTGCAGGCCCGCGGGGCCTGTTCCCTGCCGGTTCTGCGCAAGGACTTCATCATCGAGCCCTGGCAGGTTCACGAATCGCGCGCCATCGGGGCGGACTGCATCCTGCTGATCGTGGCGGCAATGGAGCGCGGCCGGCTGCAGGAACTGGACGGACTGGCGCACGAAACCGGTCTGGACGTCCTGGTCGAAGTGCACGATGAACGGGAACTCGAGGATGCGCTGACAACCGGAGCTTCACTGATCGGCGTCAACAACCGGGACTTGCATACCTTCACCACCGATCTTGGCACCTCGGAACGGCTGCGGCCCCTGCTGCCGGAGGACCGGCTCATGGTGACGGAGAGCGGAATCCACTCGCCCGGGGACGTTCGGCGGCTGCGTGCCGCTGATATCCGGGCTTTCCTGGTGGGCGAAGCCTTCATGCGGTCCGGCGACCCTGGCGCAGCCCTGCGTGAACTTTTTTTCGAAGAAGGCAACCCATGATGAATATTCCAGGCATGCAATTCCTGTGGCTGTCCACCCTTTTGAGCTTCGCGCCACCGGCGTTGCCAGCCGATCTGCCGGCGGAAACCGCCTGGGCCGATCCGTCGAGCGTTGCGCTGAATATCAATTTTCCCGGTGAGGGCTACCATGCGAGTTGGGACCTGTTCCGTTGCGATTGCGGAGACCTTCTGGTGCGCGCGGAACTGGCGGTACCCGGCGAACTGGTCAGGGGGGATCTGTTGCTGGTCGACGGCCGCGCCGTGTTGACCCGTGGATTCGACGAATACCGGGACCAGGCGGCCGCTTCGCTGGACGCCGCCGCGCTGATGATGCAATTGGCGCTGCGGCTGCTGGAGCGGTCAGAGCCCGGCGGGCCGGGCAAGATCACCGGGACGCGCGACGTCGACCTGCTGGACGAGATCAATCACATCAACCTGGATACGGGCGGCGCGGTTGGGGGATTCAGAGCGCCCTGGTCGATCAGGGGAAAGATCTGGCCGGACAGCGACACGGCGCGGAGATTCGATCTGCGATTTTATTTCACCGTGTTTTCCGAAGCCGGGCCTCAACAGGGTGATATGACGCTCAGGGGTGTTGCCGAGTATGCAGACACCGAATTCCCGGTTCCCGGGTCGAGCGCACTGGACGGATGGAACCTCTCCTGGCGCAACGAGGAAGACGGCGTCTCCGGCAAGGCGGAAACGCTGGACGGGTTCCGAAAACTGCTGCGGGGAGACTAAATCCGGTACGCCAGGGATTTCATGAAATTAGCCGTCAGCGTCATGGCGCGGCGAATGGGGGGCGGCAGTTCACGCGCCCCGGCTTCCTGGGCCATGTCCGCGTGCTTGGCTTCGTCCTCTTTCATCTGGTCCAGTATGGCGTGGCTGCGTCCATCGCCTTCCGGCAGCCGTTCCAGATGGTCTTCGAGGTGCGCTTCAACCTGGTTCTCGGTTTCCTTGACGAAGCCCAGGCTCCAGTCGTCGCCGGCCAGGCCCGCCACCGCACCGATCGCGAAAGAACCGGCGTACCAGAAGGGATTGAGCAGGCTCGGGCGGCTGTCCAATTCCTTCAGGCGGTCCTCGCACCAGGACAAATGGTCGATTTCCTCGTCGGCCGCCTGCTGCATCGCCTCGCGCGTGGCGTCGTCGTGCGCTGTTGCGGCCTGGCCTGCGTATAGTGCCTGGGCGCAGATTTCACCCGTGTGGTTGATGCGCATCAGGCCCGCGACGTGGCGGCGCTCGTCCTCACTCAGATCGACGGGTGCGAGATCGCCGGCCGGGTTCTCGCGAAAGGGGTCCGGCGCCTGGCCGGTCGAGATTCTCAGGGCCTCGTCGATGGAGGCGATCACGCGGTCGATGGTCGTGTAGTTCCGGTCGGTCATGGCGGTCCGGTATCCCTGTTCATTTCTGGCAAGCGTCTGCAGCCACCAGTATAATGCGCGCCCACCATGGCTTACTACCAGCGTCACATATTCTTTTGCGTCAATGATCGCGGTCCGGACTCGGAGCGGCCGCATTGTTCCCTGTGCGGATCGGTCGCGGCCCGTGAGCACGCCAAGAAAAGGGTGAAGGAACTGGATCTGGCCGGCGCCGGGAAGGTGCGCGTGAACCAGGCCGGCTGCCTGGACCGCTGTGAAGAAGGACCGGTCTGCGTGGTTTACCCAGAAGGCACCTGGTACACCTACGTCGACGAGACCGATATTGACGAAATCGTAGAGTCCCATCTGCTGAACGGCAAACCCGTCGATCGACTGAAAATCTGACGGCTGTTGCGGGTCTGTACTGCTGTTCGGGCAGTCAATAATTGGCCGGCCAAGGCTTGCTTCCGGGCGCATAAGCCAGTAAAATTCTCGCTCTTCACCTGCGGCCTTTTTACGTCGCAGGTTTTTTCTGAGAGAAAGAACATGAAAACTTACGTAGCAAAGCCGCAGACCGTTGAGCGCGATTGGTGCCTGGTCGATGCGACAGACAAGACGCTGGGCAGACTGGCCACCGAACTGGCCAGCCGTCTGCGCGGCAAGCACAAGCCCGAATTCACGCCGCACGTGGACACGGGCGATAACATCATCGTTATCAATGCTGAAAAAATCCGGGTGACCGGCAACAAACTGCAGGACAAGATGTATCACCGTCACACCGGATACATCGGCAACCTGAAATCCATCAACCTGGCAAAGCAGCTGGAGCAGCACCCGGAGCGGGTGATCCAGTCAGCGGTCAAGGGCATGCTGCCCCGTAACCCGCTGGGGCGCGCCATGTTCCGCAAGCTGCATGTCTATGCCGGCCCGGAGCATCCGCACGCCGCGCAGCAGCCCAAAGTGCTCGATCTCTGAGCCTGAAACGGACGGATAGCTGATATGGCAAGCGAACAGTATTACGGAACGGGACGGCGCAAGTCTTCGACCGCCCGCGTCTTCCTGACCAAGGGCAAGGGTCAGATCATGGTCAACGACCGCCCCCTGGATGAATTTTTCGGCCGCGAAACGGCCCGCATGATCGTGCGCCAGCCGCTTGAAAAGCTGGAGATGACGGATGATTTCGACATCAACGCCACAGTCATCGGCGGTGGTATCTCCGGGCAGGCTGGCGCCATTCGCCTGGGCCTGACCCGCGCGCTGATCGAGTACGATGAAGAACTTCGCAAGCCGCTGCGTAAAGCCGGCTACGTGACCCGTGACGCCCGTGAGGTCGAGCGCAAGAAGGTCGGACTGCACAAGGCACGCAAGGCGACGCAGTACTCGAAGCGTTAAAATACCCTTCGGGACTCCCTTTTTTGGGGGATCGTCTAATGGTAGGACTGCGGACTCTGACTCCGCCAGTGGGGGTTCAAATCCCTCTCCCCCAGCCAAAATGAAAAGGCCACCTCCGGGTGGCCTTTTCATTTTGACCGGGGAGATCGCGATTTGCCCCCCTGTCGGCCGCAGGCCGACAGGGTTCACAAATTTGTCAGGAACAAATTTGGTCGCAGGAGCGCAGCGAGTGCGCCCGAAGGGCCGAACACAGGATGTGTTCGGACAAATCCCTCCCGTAATATGGCACCTACATGTTCACCTCCGGGTGGCCTTTTCATTTTGACCGGGGGGCTCGCGATTTGCCCCCCTCTCGGCATAAGGGCCGAAACCAAGGTGGTTTCGGACAAATCCCTCCCCCATGTTGTCTCCTTACCTGCCCCGGCACAGGCCTTCTTCCCATAAAAGACGCAAAAAGAAACGGCCCGGACAAAATGCCCGGGCCGTTTCCGCTTCGTAAATCACGAAGCCAGATGCCTGCAGTCAGGCCAGTCGAGGAGTTACTGTGCTGATTCGTCGCCCATCCGTTCTCCTCCGCTAAACGGATTGTCCGTCCACCCCAGGGCCTGCCAGTCGATCTGCCCGGTGTCGTGGCAGTCCATGCAGCCGCCGCCGTGCAGACCGCCCATGCCGAGCGCGTCTTCCTTCGGCGCCACTTCGTGGTTCACCGAGAGCAGCATGGTGGTGTCCTCGAAGGTGTAATTGCCGCTGAAGTCCTGGCCGGTGTAGGCCGCGCCGTCAGCCAGGGCGAGGCCCCAGTCGTACTTGGCCCAGTAGGGATTCGGGCCGCCGGCTCCGCCGAACAGGTGCGGAACCAGGATCGTGCGGGTATCCGGATCCACCGGCTGGTTGCCGACCATTTCCTTGAACGGAAAGATCATGGCGTCCGGATCGCTGTAGTCGCCCTGTGGCGAACCGAGATCGATGGGAACTTCGTCGTACTTGTCGTTCGCGTTGATGACCTTGCGCTCCCAGGTTCCGTTGGAATAACGCAGAACGGGGCGAACGTTGTAGGACCACACGAAGGTTCCCTTCTTCTTGTCGTAGGTCGGACGGCCGGATGCCGGATCGGTCGGGATGGGATCTTTGTCCTGGCCGGCATCGGACCAGTACCATTCGGTCTTGGTGGAAATGGCGCGAGCGATCGCCGGGATGTGGCAGACCTGGCAGGCCAGCCGTGCGTGGTGTCCATCGGAGAAGGTCGGCGCCACGGAAGTTCCGGCGTGTACGGCGTCGCGCTTACCGTGGCAATCGGTGCACTGTTTCATCTCGCCTTCATGCACCGAGTGCAGCGCCATGCCGGCGTTGCCATGGTTGACGTCGCCCGTTTGCGGATCGTGATTGGCTGCGTGGCAATCGACGCAGACCAGGTTCGCACCGTCGGTGCCCATGTGCACGTCGTAATCACGGGTGGTCGCCACCAGGTCGGTTGAGAGGTCGCCGTGTTTCACGTTATCGCCGCCGCCGGCTTTCGCGTGGCAGCCGATGCAGTTCTTGCGGGTCGGCTTGGAGCTGATCGCGATGCTTCGGGCGACCGCGTTCAGGTCGACGCTGGGATCGGGCAGTCCGGCCGATGTCTTGCCTTTCTTGTAGGTGCCGGTCTGGTCGTGGCAGACCAGGCAGTCGATGTTGGCCGGGTCCTGGAAATTGAAATTCTTGTCTTTGTAGCCATAGCCAGCGTGGCACTGCGTGCATCGGCCCTCGTTGGTGGGGACCGCGATGCAGAAGTTGTTGAGCAGGTCGTTCTTGCCATGGGCCTGTCCTTCCAGTCCGACGATTTTATCGGTCTTGCTTTGCCATTCGAAGTGGCCCATCGCCAACGCCTCGTAGCCCTCGTCCTCGTGGCACATCAGGCAGCTCTGCGTACCTTCCCAGAGGACGGTGCTGAAATAGAGTTCGTGGATGTCGACTTCGTTGATCGAAGCGTATTCCAGGAAATCCTCCGTGGTGATCAGGTCTGATCTCTCCAGAAGGGACACCTGAGACTCGGAGTATCCCGTCATGGGGAACAGCAGCAACCCGAATATGAGAACGGAGGTCATGACCGACGCCGCATGGCCAGCGGCCAGTGATTTGGCTTTCATTTCTTTCTCCTCGTGTTACGACTAAAAACTTCTTCTCGCGTCCATCCGGGAAGAAGCCTGTGCCTTAGTTTTTGTAGGCTGTAACGGCCTCACCCGGACGGGATCAGGCTCAGCATAGGGGGGCGAACCTTAAGGCAAACTGAAATTGATTTTAAGCTCAGATTAAGGTTCGCAGGCGCACATTCTGAGGGGTGTGGAAAAGGAGATTTTGGTCTCCTCGTGTGCAGCATCCGGCATCTACGGTAAGCTGTATGCGACCGGGCGCCGTGCCTCGCGCGCGGCGCCTTTTTTTGTGCGATTTGCTTTTTTTGGGGAGGTTCAGGAATGTCGAAATCGCGAGTTGTTTGCCCGAATTGCAACGCGGTCAACGCCCTGCCGCCGGACCGTCTCGAAGACGGCCCGCGATGCGGGAAATGCAAGGAGGCCATATTCAGCGCGCATCCGGTGGAACTGAACGGAATCAATTTCGAACGGCACATCGGCAGGAACGACATCCCGGTCCTGGTGGATTTCTGGGCGCCCTGGTGCGGCCCCTGCCTGGCGATGGCGCCTGCATTTGAAGAGGCGGCTTCGATTCTCGAACCGAACGTCCGCCTCGCGAAACTCAACACCGAGGACGAGCAGATGATTGGCGGGCGTTTCGGTATCCGCAGCATCCCCACGATGATCCTGTTCCGGAACGGCCAGGAAATCGCACGCCACTCGGGCGCGATGATGGCGGGGGATATCGTCCGCTGGGTACAGACGCAGACCGCCTGAGCGCGCGTGGCGGTATGATGGACTCACTCTCCAACTGAACGGGAAGGCACATGGACCTGTTGATGATCGTTTCGATACTTCTGTCGCTTACCGCCCTGTTTGGAATCGTGAACGAAAGATTCCTCGGCTTGCAACCCAGTATCGGCCTGATGCTTCTGGCCATTGTGCTGGCGGTGGTAGTAGGTATCCTGAAAGCGGCAGGAGTAATCGTCGACCAGGGCATATTCACAGCCATGGTTTACGAGCTGGACCTGAGCGATGTCCTTCTCGGCGGTGTACTGAGTTTCATGCTTTTCGCGGGCAGCGCCGGAGTCAAGCTCGAAGGCCTCAAGGAAAGCAAGTGGATCATCGTGTCGCTCGCCTTCGGTTCGACACTGCTGGCGTGCCTCGTCATCGGTGGTCTTTTGCACCAGGTGCTTGGATGGTTCGGCGTGACCCTGGCGTTGAGCTACGCCTTCGTCTTCGGCGCACTGATCTCACCGACCGATCCGATCGCCGCCCTGGCGATCCTGAAATCCGTCGGCCTGCCAAAAACGCTGGAGAACATCATCAACGGGGAATCACTGTTCAACGACGGGGTTGGCGTGGTCCTGGTCACGGTTGCGATGGCATTCGCCGTGGGGACGTCCAGCATGGGCGTCGGGGACAGCGTCGCGCTGTTCCTGCGCGAGGTGGTCGGCGGGGTGAGCCTCGGCCTGGTGGTAGGATTCATCGTGCACCACCTGCTGTTGCGCACGGGCAGTTTCACCAACGGCATACTGATCACGCTCGCCGCCGTCAGCATGGGTTACAGCGTTGCCGAGCAGATCGAGGTGTCGGGTCCGATCGGGATGGTCGTAGCGGGAATACTGGTCGGGAATTTTACCATGCCGCGTTTGCAGACAGACCTGCTTCAGCCGCTGGGCTCATTCTGGCAGGGCATCGACGAACTGCTGAATTCGTTGCTGTTCGTCATGGTCGGGATCGTCATCGTCCTGGTTCACAACCTGGCCTGGGCGCCGCTCGCCATCACCATTCCCGCCGCCATTGCCGTGTGCCTGCTCGCGCGGGCCCTGAGCGTCTGGCTGCCGCTGGTTCTCCTGAACGCAACCCCGGCGCTCGATGCCCGCGTGGGCCGCATGACCGGCCTTTTTTCCTGGGGCGGATTACGCGGCGGGCTGGCGCTGGCGCTGGCCATGTCGCTGCCCCAAAGCCAGGAAAAGCTGTTGATCCTGAACATGACGTTCGGCGTCGTCGTCTTTTCCATCCTGATCCAGGGCTCGACGATCGGAAAGCTGTTCAAGCCCGATTACCTGAACAGCATCCTGCGGAAAAGCTGATTCAGAATTTCGCGCCCACGCCGACCGCGAGCGTGGTGTCGTGGTTCTCGGCGCCCGCCGCGGGTTCGGTCTCGTAGTCGTATCGCAGCGATACACTGGCGTAAATGTTCTTGTAGATATCGAAGCGGAAGCCCGTATTGGATTTAATGATCAGGTTGTTGTCGCCGTAGAACTGGTAATTCAGGCCGTGGTTGTGGAAGAAGGCCAGGGTCCCGTCACGGAAGTCGTGTTCATAGACGAGGTTCCAGAGCCCGATCGTGCCGTTGTCGGAAACCCCGCTGATCTTCTCCTGCATCCAGCCTAAGCCGCCGCTGATGGTCAGGAATTTCCGCGAGTCCTTGAAAATGTCGCGCCCGAGGAGCAGGCCGATGTTGTAGCGGTGGTTCAGGTCCTTGATGGGATCACGCTCGTAACTGGCGCTCACGCCCATGTACCAGGGCTCGTTGAACATCCAGTTGTAGGTGTAGCGGATCAGGTCCTGTTTCTTGGTGCTTACGCCGTCCGTCTCGTCGCGGCGGAACGTGAGATCG